>Ga0194061_1000287_pt1 | contig 31164 bp, 34 predicted proteins | sample SepL2221m_MetaG_FD_163423 | JGI IMG/M metagenome (GOLD analysis project Ga0194061, IMG submission 163423) | Anoxic zone freshwater microbial communities from boreal shield lake in IISD Experimental Lakes Area, Ontario, Canada - Sep2016-L224-21m | ecosystem: Environmental > Aquatic > Freshwater >... | reverse complement strand
GCTGGTCGGGATGATTAACGGCAGCGTTGCGACAACTCCGCTCGCCGAGATTGTTAATCAGAAGAAAACGCTTGATCTGAGGCTGCTGGATCTGGCTCATGTGCTGGCCAGATAATTGAAAAAAAACAGCCGGCGTCGCGCAAGGCGGCACCGGCTGTCAAACTGCCGAGAAATGCCTGAAACCGAATCAGCCCGCCGTAGTAGCGCGTTCCTTCTGCATCGCTTCACGCCCCGCTTCGATGGCCGACGCCAGGATCGACTTCTTCTCCACGATGGTTTCCTTGCCGTCTTCAATGGCGGTCTTGATTTTTTCCTGGGCTTCTTTGGCGTATTCCTTGATCTTGTCGACGGCGTCTTCGGTCAGATCAACAATGTCCTCGCGGATTTCACGCCCGCTCTTGGGAGCATACAGCAACGCCAGACCGGCACCGATAGCGGCACCTGCCACAAATGAAACCAACACCGTCCCTGCACATACTCCACGATCTTCTGACATGATTCTTACCCCCTTTGTTTATTGATATATCGTTCCAGCATGTATTTTCCTGCAGCTTTGGCCCCGATGGCCAGGATCGAAGCGTTATTGAGAACGGTTGTGACCGTTCCAACCGATCGATTAAGTGAACTCAGATTGGTGCCGGTTTCGCCAAGCGCTGACATGAAACGTTTGACATCGTCGGTGTGTTCCGCCACTCCGCCACCGACGGTTTTCAGTTCTACCAGCACGGCGGTCAGTTCCCGGATGGTCGGTTTCAGCTCGTTCTGAATCATGTCCGTCAGCGTACCGACCGAGGAAGCCGTTCTTTTGACTATCAGGATAGTCGGAACCAGGGTGAGAACCAGAATCAGAAATGCCAGAGCAATGATCAGAAGTGCTATGCCGGTCAAAGACATCGTATCTCTCCGTCAGATGATTATCAGTGTCAGTGCCAGAAGTATAAAGTAAAAATGGAATAATTCAAACTATAAACGAACGGCAGGCCCGGTCGGCATCATTTTCGAGAGAACATCCTCCGCAGCCGAGTAGGGGTCGATGGTGTGATCCCCCATGCCCGCGACCACCTTTTCAAGCGTGCCTTCCGGTGCCATGAAATCAAGAGCACTCCTGAAGAGGTTTTCGCGCAGTATCTCCATGAAATGGCGCTGATTGCGCTCCTTCAGAAAATCCCTGATGGTGCCACTTGAGAAAAGAAATTCCCGGTGGGCGAGAATTTCGGTGGTCAGTTCTTCGATGCCGGTGCCCCGCTGCGCCTCGGTTTTCATGACCTGCGGTTTCCAGTCCTGCTCGGCCGCAGGGCGCATTTCCAGCATGGTGCAGAGCTCGCGGGCCGTGCGGTCGGCTCCGTCCCGGTCGGCCTTGTTGACCACGAAGATGTCGCCGATTTCAAGAATCCCTGCCTTGATGGCCTGGATGTCGTCGCCGAGTCCCGGAACCATGACGACGCAGGTGGTGTGGGCCGTCTTGACGATATCAACCTCATCCTGGCCGACTCCGACGGTCTCGATGATGATGATCTCCATACCGAGGGCGTCCATGACCAGGGCGACATCCGACGTTGAGCGGGAAAGGCCGCCGAGGGCTCCGCGGGTGGCAAGGCTGCGGATGAATACCCCTTCGTCGCAGGAGTGCCGGTTCATGCGGATCCGATCCCCCAGTATCGCCCCGCCGGTGAAGGGGCTGGTGGGGTCGATGGCGACGACGCCGACCCTGTTCCCCCGTGAGCGGAAGGACATGGTCAGCTGATCGACAAGGGTTGATTTTCCGGCGCCGGGAGGCCCGGTGATGCCGATGATGTAGGCGTTTCCCGTGCGGGGGTAGAGTTTTTTCAGGTCGTCGACGGCCTGCGGGCGCCTGTCGTCAATATCGCGCATCAGTCGTGCGGCCGCACGAACTTCACCCTGGAGAACCTGATCTGCGAGAGACATGGTATCACCTTCCAAAGATTGTGTGTGAAACGGAGGCGAGCCTACCTGCACCTCAGTCCGGTCTTGAGGTTCGACAGGTTCTGCTCCATCAGCGAAAAGAACGTCACCCCGGAGGCGAGATCATCCCGGCCGATATTGTGGGCTCCGTGCAGCATGAGAATCGACGCGCCGGATTCATTGGCAATGATTTCGGCGGTGCGGGGCGACACCAGCTCTTCGCTGAATATGTAGGGAAGTTTTTCCGCCCGTATCTGTCTAACCAGCGCAGCCAGTCGGCCGGGAGTCGGCTCCGCATCTGCGTTGACTGCCTTGGCTGCCCGATAATTCAGGTTGTAACGGTGCGCCAGATAGCCGAAGGCGTAATGCCCTCCATGCAGCAGGTTCCTGGTTGCGCAGTCGGAAAGCTCGTTTTTGAAACGGTCATCAAGTGCTTTCAGCCGTTCTTTGAGCGCAGCTGCCCGGGCCAGGTAATATTCCCGGTTGCCGCTGTCCCTGGTTGCCAGTCCGGCCGCCATGTTGTCCACCATGATCTGTGCGTTTGCAAAATCGAGCCAGACATGGGGATCATTCCCCGTTTCGCGGCCGTGCTGCGCCCCGTGGTCATGATCATGGGCGTCCCCTTCCAGCAGATGAGCTCCCCGACCCGCCTCGACGACGGTCGTCTTTTTTTCAAGCCCCCTGATAAGTTTGAGAGCCCAGCGCTCCATCTGTTCACTGGTGTAGATGAAAACCGCAGCGCTGTTGATCCTGATAATGTCGTCCGGCTTCGGTTCGAAGCTGTGCGATTCGACACCGGGCGGCAGCAGCAGCGTTGCAGAGACCTTGTCTCCGCCGATAGTCCGGACGAAGTCGTAGAGAGGAAAGAGCGTGGTCACTACCGTCAGCTTTCCTGCAGAGCCGCCGGGAGCGGGCGCTTTCCGGCAGCCGCCGCACGGAAGCAGAAAGCAGAGCAGCAGCAGCGTTGCCAGCAGACGAGTCGCCTGAGCGAGGTTGCACCTAGTCACCCAGCCTCCGCCCCGGAATCAGGTAGCGGCAAACGTAATCTTCAACCGCTTCTTCGACGGAGGAAATGCCGTCGGTGTAGCCCGCTGCACGGATCCTGGAGATGTCGGCGCAGGTGTGGTACTGATACGTATCGCGGATTGATTCAGGCATGTCGATGTACTCGATGGTGACCGGCTTCCCCATTGCGCTGAATACCGCCCGGGCAAGCCGGTTCCAGCTGACGGTCGAACCGCCGCCGACATTGAAGATACCGCCGGCATCCGTGTTCTCAAGGAAGTGCAGCGTCATGGCGGCGGCGTCCTTGACGTAGACAAAATCGCGCACCTGTTCCCCGTCGTCGTACTCCGGGCGGTAGGATTTGAAAAGCCGCAGAGCCCCGGTCGCGCCGACCTGCTCGTAGGCCTTCAGTACCAGCGAACGCATCTCCCCCTTGTGGTGCTCGTTGGGGCCGAAGACGTTGAAGTATTTGATACCCACGATCCTGTCGAGAATTCCCCGGCGCTGGGCCCAGAGGTCAAACAACTGCTTGGAATAGCCGTACATATTCATCGGCCGCAACTGCGACAGCTGCTGTTCGTCGTCGGCGAAACCGTGCTCCCCGTCGCCGTAGGTGGCGGCGCTGGATGCGTAGATGAAGCGGGCGTCGGCAGCCAGCGCCGCCAGGGCGAGTTTGCGGGAGTACTCGAAGTTGTTTTTGACGAGATATGTTGCATCCATTTCGGTGGTGGCCGAGCAGGCGCCCAGGTGGATGATCGCTTCAAGCCTGCGGTTGCCGGAGAGTCGTCCGCTGACGGAAGCGCTGTCAAGCAGCTTTTCGAAAACGTCCTTTTCAAGGTAATCCTCAAACCGGAGTGCGGACAGATTGCGCCATTTATCACTGCGTCCCAGGTGATCGACCACCAGGATATCGGTTCTGCCGGCACGGTTCAGATTTTCAATGACGGCGCTGCCGATAAGTCCCGCGCCACCGGTTACAATAATCATGGACCACCCCTCCTTCGCCGCGCGTTCCCGCATCGAAAAGCCCTTCAGCGCTGCGACGGTATCACTACCACGAATGGTGATTCCGGTCAAGGCATAGCCCCGTATCATCGACAGAAAGCTGTATCACGAACCGCCGCACGTTCCGGCGACAGCTCTCCGAAATTACTTTTTTTATCACTTTTTTCTGGTCACTCAAAAAAAATATGCTACTATTCCGCTTCTTTCACGCCACCTCGAGGAGAATGCCATGCCGCAGTATATCGAAGGAAATCTTGACGCAAAAGGGCAGACGTTCGGCATCGTCGTAAGCCGTTTCAACAGCTTCATCTCGGAACGCCTGCTGGAAGGGGCGCTCGATTCGCTCCTGCGCCACGGTGCCGATGATTCCGACATCCACGTTGCCCGTGTTCCCGGCGCGTTCGAGATCCCGCTGGCAGCACAAAAAATGGCTGCCGCCGGGAAGTACGATGCCATCATCTGTCTGGGGGCGGTGATTCGCGGCTCCACACCACATTTCGACTATGTTGCTTCCGAAGTTTCCAAGGGGGTCGCCAGTGTCTCGCTGCAGAGCGGTGTACCGGTCATTTTCGGCGTCCTGACGACCGACACAATCGAACAGGCGGTGGAGCGGGCCGGCACCAAGGCCGGAAATAAAGGGTTTGAGGCTGCGGTTACCGCCATCGAGACCGTCAATCTGCTGAAAGCGCTCGCATAATGGGGTTACGCCGCGAAGCGCGTGAGCTGGCGCTGCAGATGCTGTACGCTCTGGATGCCAACCCGTCGGTAGGTCTGCGGGAAACGCTGCAGACGTTTCGCGAAGAGCAGGCCGTCGTCACCGACAGGGTGCGCGAATTTGCGGAGGATCTGGTTCAGGGGGTTCAGGAAAAGCGGGGGATCATCGACGAGGCGATCAAGGCGCGTTCAAAGAACTGGGCGCTGACGCGCATGCCGCGGGTCGATCTCAACGTAATGCGTCTTGCGGCGTATGAGCTGATGTTCCGTTCAGACATCCCGAAAAAAGTCAGCATCAACGAAGCCATCGAGATCGTCCGGCGCTTCGGGGACAAGGAGTCGCCATCCTTTGTAAACGGGATTCTTGATGAAATCGAGGCCTGCGAAAAAACTGAACTGACAGGTGAGGAACAATGAAAGACATACAGGTCGGGTTGATAGGATTTGGTAATATCGGGGCGGGTGTCGTGAGGCTGCTGCAGGAAAATGCGGACGTCATCCGCAGCAAGGTCGGGACGGGGATTGTGCTGAAGCGCATCGCCGACCTTGACATCACCAGTGATCGGGGTGTGCCGGTCGGAGCGGGAATCCTGACCACCAGCGTCGATGATATTTTCAACGACCCCGAAATATCGGTGGTCATCGAACTGGTCGGCGGGTACGAACCGGCCAAGAGCTTCGTGCTGAAAGCCATCGAGAAGGGGAAGCACATCGTCACCGCCAACAAGGCCCTTCTGGCCCTGCATGGTTCGGAAATTTACGCCGCTGCGGTCCGCAAGGGGGTGGAAGTCCAGTTCGAGGCGTCGGTGGGTGGCGGGATCCCGGTGCTGACCGCCATCAAGAGCAATCTGGCCGCCAACCGCTTCAGCAGCGTCTTCGGCATCATGAACGGCACCTGCAACTACATCCTCACCCGCATGACCCAGGAAGGGGCCGACTTTGCCGACGTACTCACAGCTGCCCAGGAGCTCGGCTACGCGGAACCGGACCCCACCTTTGACGTCGAAGGGGTCGATACCGCCCACAAGCTGGCGGTGCTGGTGTCGCTCTGTTTCGGCACGCGAATTGACTTCAAGGACATCCACACCGAGGGCATCTCGAATATCAGCGGACTGGATGTGAAATACGCCGCCCAGTTCGGCTACCGGATCAAACTGCTGGCGATCGGGAAGCACACCGACGGCGAGATAGAAGCCCGCGTACATCCTACCATGATTCCGCTGGACAGCCCGATTGCCGATATCAACGGGGTATTCAACGCCATCCGGCTGAGCGGCGATTTCGTCGGTCCGGTGATGTTTTCCGGGCGAGGAGCGGGACAGAACCCGACCGCCAGCGCCATTGTCGGCGACCTGATCGGCCTTTCTCGCAGCATGAAAGCCGGCGCCGGACGACGCATGTCGCCGCTCGGCTTCCTGGATGACGCCATCGTCACCATTCCGGTCAAGCCGATGGCCGACATCGTCAGCAAATACATGCTCCGTTTCAGCACCCAGGACAAACCGGGCGTGCTGGGGACGATTGCCGGCTCGCTGGGCAAGCATGGCATCAGCATTGAGTCCATGGTCCAGACGGCGCACGATCTGGACGATTCATCACCGGTACCGATCGTCATCATGACCCATCAGGCCCGCGAGGGAGCGGTGCAGGAAGCTCTGGCGGAAATCGACCGGCTGGACATCATCTGCGAAAAGACCGGTTTTATACGCATTGAGGATAATCTGGAGTAATTTCAAACTTTCACCGGAGGAACCATGATCACCAAGATTTTGCTGCCGGAAGACCAGATACCGCGCCAGTGGTACAACATCATCCCCGATATGCCCGGGCCGCTGGCTCCGGTCATCAGCCCCCGCACCATGCAGCCGGTCACCCCGGACGACATGCTGGCCATTTTTCCCATGGCCCTGATCGAGCAGGAGATGTCGCCCCAGCGCTGGATTGACATCCCCGATGAAGTCCGCGAGATATACAAACTGTGGCGTCCGTCACCGCTGTTCCGCGCCCGCCGTCTGGAAAAGGCGCTCGGTACGCCGGCAAAAATCTACTACAAATATGAAGGGGTCTCCCCGGCCGGTTCGCACAAGCCTAATTCTGCCATTCCGCAGGCCTACTATAACAAACAGGCCGGAATCCGTCGTCTGGCGACCGAGACCGGCGCCGGCCAGTGGGGAAGTTCTCTGGCCCTGGCCTGTACCATGTTCGGTCTGGAATGCACCATCTACATGGTCAAGGTCTCCTGCAGTCAGAAGCCCTACCGCAAGAGTATGATGCAGCTCTGGGGTGCCCAGGTCATTCCGTCTCCGTCGGAATTCACCAACTCCGGCCGTTCAATACTGGCCCACGACCCGGACTGTCTCGGCAGCCTGGGAATAGCCATTTCAGAGGCGGTCGAGGATGCGGCCACCCATGAGGACACCAATTACGCTCTGGGGAGCGTTCTTAACCACGTCTGCCTGCACCAGACGATCATCGGTCAGGAAACCCAGGCCCAGTTCAAGATTGCCGGTGACTATCCCGACGTAGTCATCGCCTGCTGCGGCGGCGGTTCCAATTTTGCCGGCCTGGCATTCCCTTTCATCGCCGACCGCGCGACCGGAAAGAACGTCCGCTGCGTTGCCGTAGAACCGGCCTCCTGCCCGACCCTCACCAAGGGGGTCTACGCTTTTGATTACGGCGACACCGCCAAGGTTGCCCCGATAGCCATGATGTACACCCTGGGACACGATTTCATGCCCCCCGGCATTCATGCCGGCGGCCTGCGCTACCACGGCGAATCGCCGCTGGTTTCACAGCTCTACAATGCTGGACAGATCGAAGCCAAATCCTACAAGCAGAACTCCTGCTTCGAGGGCGCACTGCTGTTCGCCCGCAGCGAAGGGATCATACCGGCACCCGAGTCGTCCCACGCCGTTCGTGCGGCAATCGATGAAGCGGTGCTGGCAAAAGAAGAGGGCAAAGAGAAGACGATCCTGTTCGGTCTGTCAGGGCATGGTCAGCTTGACATGGGGGCGTACGATTCCTACCTCTCCGGCAATCTGGAGGATTACGAATATCCGGATGCAATGGTAAAGGCGGCACTGGAACGGCTGCCGAAGGTTAGTCTGTAACGTAGACGTTTGTATATTTTTGCATCCCCTCTCTGGACGGGAGGGGGATGCGCTGCTGCTGACAACCCCGCCGATAGCTTTCAGAGCACATCCCACGTAAAAAATTACAGCGGCAGGTATTCGTTTTACCGGTAGTTTTACTGTCGTATCGAATGTGAGTCGTTGACAGGCTTATATTAGCGGGTTACGGTGAGCCGCTTCTTATGAGTAATGCAGTTTTTGAGGACATATCTCTGATGAATAGCACAGAAAAAAAAGAGCTGAGCGAAACGTCTATCTGCAATCTGTTCATTACACCTGCGATACAGAACGCAGGCTGGGACCCTCTGAAGCAGATTCGGTGGGAAGTGACACTCACTCCAGGCCCGGTTGTTGTTCGTGGAAATCTGTCTTCGCGCAACAAGAAAAAAAAGAAATTTGCCGACTACGTCCTGTCGTGGGAGCCGGGCATCCCCGTTGCCATAGTTGAAGCCAAGGACAACAATCACACCGTCAGCCACGGCATCCAACAGGCGCTCGGCTATGCCGAAATCCTGGAAGTACCCAGCGCCTTCAGCTCCAATGGCGACGCCTTTGCCTCACATAATAAGGTACCAGCTGCAGGAGCAGATATCGAGACGGAGTTTCCTCTCGAAGCATTTCCCCAGCCTGAAGAATTGTGGAGACGCTATAAAACGTTCCGTGGCATCAGTGATGATGCGGAAAAACTTGTCCTTCAGCCCTACCACGAAGACCTCACCGGCAAAGAGCCGCGCTACTACCAGGTTGACGCAATTAACCGGACGATTGAGGCTGTTGCCAGCGGCCAAAAGCGCGTACTGCTGGTCATGGCAACCGGCACCGGTAAAACCTATACGACCTTCCAGATCATCTGGCGGCTCTGGAAGGGTGGTGTTGTCAAAAGGGTACTGTTCCTGGCAGATAGAAACATTCTCGTAGACCAAACCCTTGTCAACGACTTCAAGCCCTTCGGCTCAGTCATGACAAAAATTAAAAACCGGAAGATCGACCCGGCCTACGAAGTGTATCTGGGCCTTTACCAGGCCATCACCGGCCCCGATGAAGAGGAAAAAATTTACAAGAGTGTTTCGCGTGAGTTTTTCGACATGATTGTCATTGACGAATGCCACCGAGGTAGCGCGGCTGACGATTCGGCCTGGCGCGAGATTCTCGACTATTTCTCCGGCGCTATCCAAGTTGGCCTCACTGCAACCCCCAAAGAAACCGAATACGTTTCAAACATCAGCTACTTTGGGGAACCGGTGTATACCTACAGTCTCAAGCAAGGCATTGAAGATGGCTTCCTGGCGCCGTACAAAGTCGTGCGTATTGATATCGACAGAGATGTCGATGGCTGGATACCCCCAGCGGGGATGAAAGATGATCTTGGTCAGGAAATTGAGCAGCGCGAATACAACCAGAAAGACATGGACCGGATTCTGGTACTGAATCAGCGCACCAGGCTGGTGGCAAACCGTGTCGTACAGTATCTGCGTGCCACCGATCCGTTTTCAAAGACCATCATTTTCTGCGAGGACATCGACCACGCCGAACGGATGCGTGCAGCTATTGTCAACGCTGCCGGACAGATTGCTCTGGACAACCCCAAATATGTCATGCGCATTACCGGTGACAGTGTCGAAGGCAAGGCCGAGCTGGATAATTTTATCGACCCTGAAAGCCGGTTCCCTGTTATCGCGACAACCTCGGAGCTGCTGACCACCGGCGTTGACGCCAAGACCTGCAAGCTTATCGTACTGGATAAAACCATCAAATCCATGACCACATTCAAGCAGATCATCGGTCGTGGTACGCGCATTGACGAAGAGAACAACAAGTGGTTCTTCACCATTATGGACTTTAAAAAGGCCACGGTTTTGTTCCGCGATCCTGGCTTCGACGGTGAACCGGTGGTGATTTATGTTCCCGGTGATGATGACGACCCGGTACCGCCCGATCCTCCTGATGATGGTGGAGATAAAGACGATGGCGGTGATGAAGGCGGCGAAGGTGTCACAAAAATCCGTGTCAGTGGTGTGCCGGCCACGATCATTGCCGAGCGCATTGAATACATAGGCACAGACGGCAACCTGACTACCGAGTCCTACAAAGATTTCTCCCGAAAACAGATTAGATCCGAATATGCCTCGCTGGATGAATTCCTGTACCGCTGGAACGGCGCCAGGAAAAAACAGGCCATCATCGACGAGCTGGAAGAATACGGCATCGTGCTGGACAACCTGGCCGAGGAAGTCGGTAAGGAGTTTGGCGACTTCGACCTGATTTGCCATATCGCATACGGTCAGCCCCCGCTCACCCGTAAAGAGCGGGCTAATAAGGTAAAGAAGCGCGACTACTTCACCAAATACGGCGAGCAGGCCAGAGCAGTGCTCACCGCACTGCTCGACAAATATGCCGATGAAGGCGTCGGCACGCTGGAAAGCGCCAAGGTCCTGCGTCTGGACCCTTTTAAAAACATGGGCACACCAGTGGAAATCATCAACACCATCTTTGGCGGCAAGGACGGTTTCGACAAGGCCATCCAGGAGCTGGAGCACGAGTTGTTTCGACAGGAAGGAACTGCGTAATGAGTAATGTTTCCGGTATCATCAAATCCATACAGGACATCATGCGCAAGGATGTCGGCGTTGACGGCGACGCCCAGCGCATCAGCCAATTGGTCTGGATGTTCTTCCTCAAAATCTTTGACGACCGGGAATCCGAGCTGGAGCTTCTGGAAGACGACTACACATCCCCGCTGCCGGAGCATCTGCGCTGGCGAGCCTGGGCGAAGGACTCTGAGGGGATTACCGGCGATACCCTGTCGGATTTCGTCAATAACGAGCTCTTCCCCACCTTGAAGGATAAACTTGTCATCCACGGACCGGCCGGCGAACGTGCCCGCGTGGTACGCAACGTATTCGAGGACGCCTACAACTACATGAAGTCCGGCACGCTGATGCGCCAGGTGATCAACAAAATCAGCGAAATCGACTTCAACAACAGCGGCGACCGCCACACCTTCGGCAACATTTACGAGCAAATACTCCGCGACCTGCAAAGCGCTGGCAACGCTGGCGAGTTCTATACGCCCCGCGCAGTCACCCGTTTTATCGTCAATCGCGTCGATCCCAAACTGGATGAAACTGTACTCGACCCGGCTTGCGGCACCGGTGGCTTCCTCACCTGTACCATTGATCACAAGCGCGAGCAGTACGTCAAAACCAGGGAAGACGAAGAGACGGTGGTTGCATCAATCAACGGCGTCGAGAAGAAAGCCATGCCACACATGCTGGCCATTACCAATATGATCCTGCATGGCATCGACACGCCAACCAACATCCGGCACGACAACACCTTGAGCCGTCCCTATACATCGTATGGCAACAAAGACCGGGTCAACGTCATCGTCACCAACCCGCCCTTCGGTGGTATGGAAGAAGACGGCATCGAAAACAATTTCCCTGCTACGTTCCGCACGCGCGAAACTGCAGATCTGTTCCTGGCACTGATCATCAAACTGCTCAAGGACCAGGGGCGCGCCGCTGTAGTGCTGCCCGATGGCTTTCTTTTCGGCGAAGGGATGAAGACCCGCCTCAAGCAGGCGCTCTTGGAAGAATGCAACCTGCACACCATCGTGCGCCTGCCCAACGGTGTGTTCAATCCCTACACCGGCATCAAGACCAACCTGCTGTTCTTCACCAAGGGGCAGTCCACCAGGCACGTCTGGTACTACGAACACCCTTATCCCGAGGGCATCAAGAGCTACAACAAAACCAAGCCGATGCGCTTTGAGGAATTCGAAACAGAGATCAACTGGTGGGGTAATGAGGCCGACGGCTTTGCTGCCCGTGTGCCGACCGAACAGGCCTGGAAGGTGCCGGTTGCCGACATTATTGCGCGTAACTACAACCTCGATATCAAAAATCCTCATGTCGGTGAGCAGATCTGCCATGATCCGGATGAACTGCTGGTTAACTATCGGAAGATCATGGCTGAAGCAACAGAAATTCGGGAGCGGCTGAAACAGGAGCTGATGGCAGCTTTGGGACGGGGGAATTGAGTATGGGAGATGTGGTCATCTATCAAGCCGTCGATGGCGTAACCAGTCTGCAGGTGCACCTGGATCAGGAAACCGTCTGGCTTTCCCAGAAGCAGATGGCGGATCTGTTTCAGCGTGAACGAAGCGTTATCACAAAACACCTGCGGAACGTTTTTATCGAGGGTGAGTTGGATGAAAAAAGCAATGTGCAAATTATGCACTTTGCTTCTTCTGACAGGCCGGTAACCCTATACAACCTCGATGTCATCATCTCCGTCGGCTACCGGGTTAAATCACAGCAGGGGACCAGCTTTCGCCAGTGGGCCACTCGAATGCTACGCGAGCATATCGTTAAAGGCTACACAGTCAACGAACAGCGGTTGCGCGAGGAATCTGCCAAACTTCGGGAGATGCAGCAGACAGTAGAACTGCTGGCCCGCACCCTTACCAATCAGGAGTTGGTGACGGAGACCGGTCGGGATGTCCTTGCGGTCATTACCGATTATGCCTACGCCCTGGCACTGCTCGACAGGTACGATCACGGCACTCTGGCCATCGATGGAACCACCGGCGAGTTGCGTCACGCCATCGACTACGATGAGGGGATCGCCATCGTCATCAGTATGAAAGGGGAGTTTGACGGCCTGTTCGGTGTCGAAAAGGATCAGGGCTTCAAAAGCGCCCTCGGTGCCATCTATCAGACCTTTGATGGCAAGGAGCTTTACCCGAGCGTTGAAGAAAAAGCGGCTAACCTGCTCTACTTCATTGTTAAGAACCACGCCTTCAGCGACGGCAACAAGCGAATCGCCGCCGCCCTGTTCATCTGTTTCCTCAGCCGTAACGGCATCCTTTACCGCCCGGACGGCGGCAAGCGGCTGGCCGACAACGCCCTGGTAGCGCTGACCCTGCTGATTGCCGAAAGCCGACCGGACGAGAAGGATACCATCGTCAAGGTAATCGTCAATCTGATCAATCGGAGTAACGACTGATGGCTACCGATATGCAGGCCATTACCGATAATCTCGACCTCTGGACCTCGGCGCTGTTGACCAGATCAACCGCTGGACGGGGGAGTGGCGGCAGGGTGGAGGCTTATGGAATTAAGAAGCTGCGGGAGTTGATTTTGGAGTTGGCGGTGCGGGGGAAGTTGGTGGATCAAAACACAAATGAGGATTCAGCACTTACAGTTCTTCGTTTGGCTAAACGGGCTGTTCGACCAATTGTCACAATTGCCGAGCAAAATGTGCCGGTCGGTTGGGTTTCAATACCACTTGCATGCGTTATTGCCTCTAATATTGGTGGTGGCACACCATCAAAACAAAATCCGTCGTATTGGAATGGTGGAATAGCATGGGCTAGCGTTAAAGATATTCAGGCTGACAAATATCTTAATGCAACTATCGATTCAATCACCGAAGAAGGTCTTAAGGACAGTAGTTCTAACCTCATACCACCAGGTCGTATCTTGGTAGTTACGCGAATGGGACTTGGAAAACTTGCAATTAATAAAATATCTGTTGCTATTAACCAAGATTTACGCGCTATTGAGCCAAATGAGGCTTTAAATTTGGACTTTGCTTATCTGCTGTTTAAGGCATTAAAGCTTGTTGGCAAAGGTGTTACGGTAAAGGGAATTACCGTTGAAGAGCTTCATTCCATTACCATTGCTCTCCCTCCCCTCGCAGAACAACACCGCATCGTCGCCAAAGTAGATGAACTCATGGCCCTGTGCGACCAACTGGAACAGCAACAAACCACCGCCAGCGAAGCCCACCAAACCCTGGTCGAAACCCTGCTCGGCACGCTCACCAAAACCCCCGTTCGCCCTGAGCCTGTCGAAGGGCATGCGATGCGTTCCACCCTTCGACCGTTCGACAAGCTCACGGCTCAGGGTGAACGGAGTGAGGATGTCGGCTCAGGGCGAACGGATTTCACCGAAGCCTGGACCCGCATCGCCAATCACTTTGACACCCTGTTCACCACCGAACTGAGCATTGAGAAGCTCAAACAAACCATCCTTCAGCTTGCTGTTATGGGTAAACTTGTGCCGCAAGATCCCAATGATGAACCGGCGAGCGAACTTCTTAAAAAGATTACCGCCGAAAGAGCACAATTAGTTAAAGAAGGCAAGGCCAGACAAAAGGACGACTTGCCAAATATCAGTGAAGATGAAGCTCCCTATATGTTGCCAAATGGATGGCAATGGGCAAGGTTAGGACAGATTTTTGATATTTCTTCAGGCGATGGATTGACTTCGGCAAACATGAATAGTAGCGGAGATATTCCTGTTTATGGCGGAAATGGTGTAACTGGATACCACGACAAGGCTAACATATCAAAGCGGACTCTTGTAATCGGGAGAGTAGGATATTATTGCGGGTCCATTCATATAACTCCTGAGTCAGCGTGGGTTACTGATAATGCATTTGTAACAACGTTCTCTGAACAAAATATTTTTATCGATTACCTTTATTGGTTACTAAAAGGTACAAACCTCAAAGAAAATGAAAATGCCACAGCACAGCCAGTTATTTCAGCTAGAAAACTATACCCAATAGTAATTGGCTTACCTCCAAATGGAGAACAACACCGCATCGTAACCAAAGTCAACGAACTCATGACCCTCTGCGACACCCTCAAAACCCGCCTCGCCGACGCCCAAACCACCCAACTCCACCTCGCCGACACCATCGTCGAGCAGGCCGTGGCATAGTGAGTTTTTGGGACAGCATACTTAACTACCTCAGGTAGCTATTTGCGGTTACTCAATAAACCTGTTTGAGTTTTGACGAGCTATATGTTATGTAAAAACATATAGTCTGTGAGGTGGTAATGGGGACAGCGCGGGAAATTATCAGATACAAGAAGGAACGGGAGGGACGGATTATCGAAGTGGTTGTCTGGCATCTGTCCGAGCCGCTTCCCGGCAGCACGCATCCTTATAAATACCGCCTGTTTTACGGTCTCGCTGATGGACGCTGCATCGTCCGGTATGACAATGAACGTGGTAAAGGGGATCACCGGCATGTTGCAGATGGAGAAGAACCCTACACCTTTTTAACCTTCCGCAAACTCGTCGAAGATTTTGAAGCTGACGTTGAAAGGATGTGATCGACATGGAAGATAAACGGGATATTAAAATCGGGATCAAGAGCAACAAGGAATTCTTTGACGAACTGAAAGAGCTGGCCGGGCGGCTTGACAACGGCTGGTTGCCTGACAAAGCAGTCGAGCGGCTCTATTTTGACGATCTCCCATCACTGCTCAAACACCTGACCCCAAAACGTTTTGAACTGTTGGCCGAGCTGCGCCGCATGGGTCACGTCAGCATCAACGCACTGGCAAAACATCTGCACCGTCAATACCGCAACGTCTTCGATGATGTTAAAACCCTGGAGCGGCTGGGGTTGGTGGAAAAGGATACCAGTGGTCATTTCTACGTGCGATGGGATGAAATAGATGCGACATTCAGATTGGCTGCCTGACAGTTCGTCAACTGTTTGAAAGGGCACACCTCATACGTAACCGATTGAGTTTGTGGCCTGTCCTATGGCCGAATTTCACCGGTCAGCGTACACCACCAGACCGCGTCCGGTGACGTCCACCCTGCAGTTGGAATATCCGCGCCGTTTGAGACGGAACATGATCAGCGGCGCCACCAGCGGGTGAACCCCCGGCAGGATCAGCGGGAAATGGGCAAACGACATTTCCAGCACCGCTCTCAAGGTCGCCTTGAATGATGTCTTACCGCCTTTCTTCCGCTGTTTCTCTTTCTCCGTCGAAGGCTTCATATATCAGCTGTGCTCGCTGGTTTCGTGGAACTCCAGCTCTTTCCAGTTCTCCACCGTGTTGTCGAGCCGCCACTGGCTGCCGGCCATGTAGGTCAGCTTCCCTTCGCCGTCAATGTAGACGTGCATGGCCTCTTTCTTCTCGAACTCCTCGATTTTTTTCTTGTCTCCGCTGACCCAGCGGGCGGTCACGTAGCTGACCGGCTCAAAAGCAACCTTGACGCTGTATTCGTGCTCCAGCCGGTGCATGACCACCTCAAACTGCAGTAGTCCGACCGCACCGATAACCCAGTCCGCTCCCATCAGCGGCTTGAAAACCTGGGTGGCACCCTCCTCGGCCAGTTGCACCAGCCCTTTTTCCAGCGCCTTTGACTTCATCGGATTGAGCAGGCGTACCTTACGGAAATGCTCCGGTGCAAAGCTGGGTATGCCGGTAAACTTCAGCTCTTCCCCCTGGGTGAAGGTGTCGCCGATCTTGATGGTGCCGTGGTTGTGGATGCCGATGATGTCCCCTGGCCAGGCTTCTTCTACATTGGTGCGATCCTGGGCCATGAAGATGGTGGCGTTGGCAATCTGTACATCGCGCCCCAGGCGGGCGTGGCGCACCTTCATTCCGCGTGTAAATTTGCCGGAGCAGATGCGGAAGAAGGCGATCCGGTCACGGTGGGCCGGGTCCATGTTTGCCTGAATTTTGAAGGTGAAGCCGCTGAACGGCTCTTCGTAGGGGGATACCTCACGGGTGGTGGCTTCGCGCGGCCGGGGGTGGGGAGCATGTTCAACAAAAGCGTCCAGCAACTGCTGTACGCCGAAGGTGTTGATGGCACTGCCGAAGAAGACCGGAGTCTGCAGACCGGCCAGATAGGCCTCCCTGTCAAAGGGATGGGCCGCTCCCTCCAGCAGTTCCACATCATGGCGCAGTTCGTCCACCTGGCTCCCGAGCAGCTCATCCAGACGCGGGTCGTCCAGGCCGGTTATGGTGATGATGTCCCCCGTCCCGTTGTCGGCCTCGGCATCAAAGAAGATCAGCTCTTTGGTATAGAGATGGTAGGTACCCCGGAAGCGCTTACCCATACCCACCGGCCAGGTCATGGGCGCGGTCTGGATTTTCAGGTTCTTTTCGATGTCGTCCAGCAGATCAAAGGGGTCCTGCCCTTCACGGTCGAGCTTGTTCATGTAGGTCATGATCGGCGTATGGCGCAGCCGACAGACCTCCAGCAGTTTTCTGGTCTGACTCTCGACCCCCTTGACCGAATCGATCACCATCAGCACCGAGTCAACGGCGGTCAGCACCCGGTAGGTGTCTTCGGAAAAATCGTTGTGGCCGGGGGTGTCCAGCAGATTGATCTCGCACCCTTCGTAGCTGAACTTCATTACCGAGGAGGTGACCGAGATGCCGCGCTGCTTCTCCAGCTCCATCCAGTCCGATGTGGCATGACGGGCGGATTTGCGGGCCCGCACCTCACCAGCCTGCTGGATGGCACCGCCGAACAGCAGCAGCTTTTCGGTGATGGTGGTCTTGCCGGCATCCGGATGGCTGATGATGGCGAAGGTGCGGCGTTTTTCGACTTCCTGCTGCAGCGATGAATCCACGATAAAGCTCCTTGTCAATCAAAAGGCGGGCCTAGCCCGCCTCGAAATAAATTACAACAATTCCCCCGGTCAACCCGGTCATGACCGGAAAATCAGCCTGTCGAGGCACCATTTCCCGCCACCGGCAATCAGCAGATAGAGCGCCATTCCGAGCAGGGCCACATTGTACTCGATGCCGTGTCCGTGACCGGCCGCATTACCCGCATTCAGGAAAAAACCGTGCGTCCAGTGAACCTTGTAAATGCCGACCAGCATGACGGCTGAAATGCCGGCCGCCGAAAGTCGCGTCAGAAAGCCGGTCAGGATGCCGAAACCTCCGCCGAACTCTGCGATAATTGCCAGCAGTGTAAAAATGGGGGGAATCCCCAATTTGTCTTCAAACGTCTTGAAGGTTGCCGTCAATCCCTGACCGCCGAACAGTCCCAGCAGTTTCTGGGAACCGTGGGCCATGAAAATCAGCCCCAACGGAATCCGTATCATCAGCGGCGCAACAAGATCTGTCGCATCGAAATTTCCTTTAGCCACCGTGCTCCTCCTTGAACTCCATGTGCAGAAAACGGTTTTTGCCGCTGTTCTTGACTTTGTACATCAACTCGTCAGCCTGCTGAATTACCTCATCAACCGTTGATTGCGCCATATTGTATGTTGCCGCTCCAATGCTGAAGGTCACTTCCCATCCCTGCTGTTCCATCGCGGCATTCAGGAGTTCATGGAGTTTGGTCAGAAACGTCCGTGCCGCTTCGCCGGTTGTTTCCGGCAGCAGGACGACGAATTCGTCGCCGCCGAAACGGGCCAGCATATCGGTACTCCTGATGTTGGCAAGTATGGTAGAGACAACCGTTACCAGCAGTTCGTCACCGGCGCGGTGGCCAAGCCGGTCATTGATCTTCTTGAAATTGTCCAGGTCGATATATGCGACCGTGAAAGGGAGGGAGTAACGCCGCGACCGGTTGATTTCATGCTCTGCCAGGTCGAAAAAGGAGCGGCGGTTGAGGGTGCCGGTCAGCGGGTCGCGGCTGGCCAGCTGTTTTTCGGTTTCCAGATTTTTTTTCAGCGCCGAAAAAAGCAGGCTCATGATAAGCAGGAACAGAAACTCTATCAGTTCGTTCCAGTAGTGCAGCATCGAGTGGGCAAAGGAAAAACCGCCGACTGATTCGTCGGCGAGGAACCGTACTATCACGGAAAGAACGCAGAAAAACAAACCACAACGCTTGTCGAGGAACCAGGCTGCCAATGAAACCGGAATCAAATAGAAGACGATCAGCGAGTAATCACCGGTTATGACGTCAAGCCACCCCAGCATTGTCAGCAGCGCCACGCAGCAGCAGAAAATCGTTACTTTGCTGCGTGTCGAAAATGTGTCGATAACCATAACATGAAGGCGGGTAATCACGCTGCGCTCCTCAGACGATCTAACTGACGATGTGGATGAACAGGCGGCACGGTAGCACAAATCAGGCGTCGGCTACAATCAGTTCTTGCGGATTGGGAGTGCTTCCGCGATCACGGAGATGTTTAAAATTAAAAAAACACAAAAAAGGGAAAGCCCGAAAGCGATCCCAATTTATCATTCTCTCCACCCTGCCGTCGGCATCAAGGACCTCCGGCGAGTTTCCTTAACTGTGGGAGTCAGTATGCTGCTTCAGGCAATTCCCGCATAATGGGGCAGCACACCACAGCAGGGAGCGACCCCCGTTTTGTTTAGCATTCCGCCCGGGCACTGCAACCGTCGAACAGGGTAGAGAGAACAAACAATGGTTAAATTATTACTCCGATGCAGGAGACATTTCAAGAGTTATTGTGGAGGGGTCAACAGTTTCGCAAAAAGGCAGACAGTTCCTTAATTTCACCCATCATTTTTTCAAATGCGGGGAAGGTCAGCGACTGGGGCCCATCTGAGAGGGCCTTTTCCGGTTCGGGGTGGACCTCAACCAAAACTCCGTCGGCACCGGCGACCAGTGCTGCTTTGGCCATCGGTGATACCAACGAGCGCTTACCGGTGGCGTGGGACGGGTCGACCATGATCGGCAGGTGAGACATCTCCTTGATCAGCGGCACAATTGAGAGGTCGAGTGTGTTGCGGGTGGCGGTTTCAAAAGTACGGATTCCCCGCTCGCAGAGAATAACCTGATCATTTCCTTCTGCAAGTATGTATTCGGCTGCCGCCAGGAATTCCTCCACCGTGGCGCTCATTCCACGCTTCAGCAGTACCGGTTTGCGGATCTTGCCCAGTTCGCGCAGCAGATCGAAATTCTGCATATTGCGGGCTCCAACCTGCAGCAGGTCGGCGTATTCAGCCACCAGGCCGACATTGTCCGGACTCATGATCTCGGTGACAATCGGCAGGCCGCTCTCTTTTCCGGCAATCGCCAATAGCTTGAGCCCTTCCTCGCGTAACCCCTGAAAGGTGTGTGGCCCGGTCCGCGGCTTGAAGGCACCGCCGCGCAACATATCGCCGCCCGATTTTTTCACGAAGAGTGCCGTTTTGACGATCTGGTCATGGCTTTCAACGGCACAGGGGCCGCCAACGACGACCGGTCGGCAGCCCTGTCCCACACTCACACCTGCTACGTCGACGATTGTATTTTCGGGATGGAAGTCGCGTGAAACCAGTTTGTACGGTTTGGAAACGTGAATGACGCTCTGCACGCCGGGCATTTCAAGGATTTTGCTGTCATCCACATAACCGTGGTTGCCCAGAACGCCAATGGCGGTTCTTTCGCTTCCCGGGATTGGTTCTGCCCTGAATCCCATCCCCTCGACTATGGAGGTTATGGCAGCGACATTCTCACGGGTGGCGGTGTGGTTCATTACAATAAGCATTGAAGGCTCCTCTTTGTTGTCTTCCGTTGAATGGTGCGGAACTGCTTCTGCTACTCCTCGCGGCAGCTGAAACGGCGGCAGATGTCGGGGCGGTGTTCATAAATGGTGCAGCGGTTATCGTCCAGAAATTCGCAGCCGTTTTCAATGACGAGGTAGAAACTCTCGTCGAGGGTGAATTCGAGGCGCTTTGCGCCCAGCTTTTCAAGTGTATCATACTCATCAGCCTTCAACCGGACCGTCGGAAAACCCCTGCAGCAGGAGGCATCGCAACCGGAACAGCGGGAGCCGTCTTGTGGCCCGTCAAAAAGCATCCCATGAAGTTTTTTTCGTTTCCGGAAAAAGGACATATTCTATCCTCGGCTTATGCATCGGCAACACCTGTCAGAATCCGATGGTAGCGCCTGAATTACTGCACATCGAAATAAAATGCACTAAAAAACTATTTCATGTACACACCTTCATGTCGGCGCTGCACAGCACCGACAGCTTGTACGGTTTCTGAATGAACCATGACAGTTGTTTTGAATTGAGAAAGCCGGTTCAGTATGGTATTGAAACAGTGTCCGCATCCGTGCGGTGTCCCTAATCAGCCAAGGAGTTTGCAGTATGACCATGACCCGCGAAATACTGACTGGAAACGTGAAGATTGGCGGAGGGCGGCCGTTCACCCTGATCGCCGGCCCCTGTGTCATCGAGGATGAGGCGACCACCCTGCGCCACGCCGAGCGGCTTCTGACAATCTGCAACGGGCTGTCGGTACCGCTGATTTTCAAGGCGTCCTACGACAAGGCCAACCGCACGTCGATCGGTTCATTTCGTGGACCGGGGATCAAGCAGGGCTTGGCGATTCTGAAGAAAGTCAAGGATTCGCTGGGGCTGGCGGTGCTTTCCGACATCCATTCCATCGAGCAGGTCGCCCCGGCGGCCGAGGTGCTTGACGTGCTGCAGATACCGGCCTTTCTCTGCCGCCAGACCGACCTGCTGGTGGCGGCGGCGCAGAGCGGGCGGATCGTCAACGTAAAGAAAGGGCAGTTCCTGGCTCCCTGGGATATGGCCAACGTGGCCGGAAAGATTGCTGCCAGCGGCAACGAAAACATCATTCTTACCGAGCGGGGTACCTCATTCGGCTACAACAACCTGGTGGTCGATATGCGCAGCTTTCCGGTGATGCGCTCCTTCGGCTATCCGGTGGTGTTCGACGCCACCCACAGTGTGCAGCTCCCTGGCGGACAGGGGGACTGTTCCGGCGGCCAGCGGGAGTTTGTGGAATTCCTTGCCCGGGCGGCCATGGCGACCGGCATTGACGGGATTTTCCTGGAGGTGCACGAAAACCCGGATGTTGCACTCTGCGATGGTCCCAACTCAATCCCCCTTGACGAACTGCCGGTGATGCTGAAAGCTCTAAAGCAGCTAGACGCCGTGGCTAAGGTATGAGCTCCCGTCTGGACAGTATTGCCGAGGCCCGACGGGTCATCCGGGTTGAGGCCGCTGCACTGAATGCCATGGCCGACAGGGTTGATTCCTCCTTTGAGCGGGCTGTGGAGATGATCGTCGGCAGCAGCGGCCGCGTGATCGTCAGCGGGATGGGCAAGTCGGGGTTGGTGGGTCAGAAAATAGCATCCACCATGGCCTCGACCGGTACGCCGGCGTTCTTTCTGCATCCTGCGGAGGGGATCCATGGCGACCTGGGGATGATCATGACCGGTGACGTCGTGATCGCCATTTCGAACAGCGGCGAAACCGAAGAAATTCTGCGTATTCTTCCCTCGGTGAAACGGCTTGGGGCGCGCCTGATTGCCATGAGCGGCAACGGTGCATCGAATCTTGCCAGATCCAGCGACGTATTTCTGGATGTCTCCGTGCTGGAGGAGGCCTGCCCGCTGGGCCTGGCGCCGACCGCCTCCACGACCGCCACTCTGGCGATGGGGGATGCCCTGGCGGTGGCACTGCTGGTCAGGCGCGGCTTCAAGGCCGAGGACTTTGCCATTTTCCACCCGGGTGGGTCATTGGGGCGCAAGCTGGTAGTGCGGGTCGAAGATCTGATGCATGCAGGGGAGGCCATTCCGCTCGTCCACGAGGACACGCTGATGAAGGAGGCCCTGTTCGTCATCACCGCCAAAGGGCTTGGTGTGACGGGGGTCTGCGACGGCGGCGGACAACTGAAAGGGATCATCACCGACGGTGACCTGCGACGCTCGCTGGAAAAGGGGTTCGACATCCTCAACGAACGGGCCGCTGCAATCATGAAGCTTCAGCCGTTGCGCATCATGCGGAATGAGCTGGCCGCTGGGGCCCTGCAGGTTATGGAGCAGCGCGCCATCACCTCACTCTTCGTCTTCGACAATGATGCGAGCAGCACCCCCTGCGGCATCATCCACCTGCATGACATTCTGAAAGCGGGGATCGTCTGATGCTTGACAGGCTCAAAGACATTCGGCTGCTGCTGCTTGACGTGGACGGCGTCCTGACAGACGGCAGTATCATCTACGACTGTAACGGACTGGAGACAAAGCGGTTCAACGTGCGGGACGGTCACGGCATCAAGATGCTGCAGCGCCACGATATTCAGGTCGGCATCATCACCGGCCGCACGTCGGCGGTCGTAGATGTCCGGGCCAGGGAGCTGGGGATTTCGCTGGTCTACCAGGGGGCTTTGAAGAAGCTCGACAGCTACGCAGATGTCCGCCGGGTGACCGGATTTGACGATGGTCAGATTGCCTATATCGGCGACGACATCATCGACGTGCCGGTCATGAGGAGGGTCGCTTTTGCGGCTGCCCCTTCGGACGCCCAGCCCGAGGTCAGGAACGTTGCTCATTACGTTACGTCGTCTGCCGGCGGGAGGGGTGCGGTGCGCGAAGTCTGCGACATGATCCTCAAGGGACGCGGGCTGTGGGAAGAGGTCGCAGCCCGCTACGAATTGTAGCCTTCAATCTTTGTGCCAATTACGCTGCAAACAATACGTAGTGCTGGACACACTATCCTTCAAATGTTATAGTCCTGCTCCGTTATGCCATCGTCCCTTCATATTACACCCCTGTTGGCTGCAGTCGCGACACTGGCGGCAATCGGCGTTGCGGTTTTTATCCTCAGAGACGGTGCGGGTGAGGCGGCACCGCAGCTGAGGGGAATGGGACAGCCCTCCCGCAGCGTTGACGTTGCACTTAAGAAGGCCCGTTTCAGCGAGATCAAGGGGGGGCAGGTTGCCTGGGAGCTCACGGCCGAACGGGTTGAGTATGACAAAGGGGGCGGGGTTGCACGTCTCACTGATGGCATCAGAATAGATTTCAGCAAAAACGGCCCACGGGACGCCGTAACGGTTACTGCCCAGCGCGGGGATTATTTAAGCGCTGCCAATTTGGTTCAACTGCGCGGCAAGGTTCACCTGCAGAGCGGTAACGGGGCAACCTTTGATACTGAATCGCTTGATTACACATCGGCAAACTCACGCTTCACTACGGCAGCCCCTGTAACGTACTCCGAGGATCGTCTGCGGTTGAAATCCACCGGAATGGAACTGGGTGTGAAGGAGCAGAGCGTACGGTTTCTAGCCGTCGTTGATGCCACCGTCAGCGGGGTTGCGGGCAAATGAAAACGGACTGCGGACGGATGAGACACAGATGAAATCATTGACCATATCCTGCATGCTTTTTCTGCTTCTCTGCGCGGTGCTTCAGGCACCGGCTGCTGCCGTTGAAAAAACGCCGGCCCGCAGGGACCAGTCGAATCTGCCCATTACGATCAAATCCAATGAACTGACAGCCGACAACAGAGGAAAAACCGCCGTGTTCACCGGCAAAGTGGTTGCCAGGCAGGGTGACGTGACAATTTACTCCGACCGGCTGGTCGTCAATTATGGTGAAAAAAAGGGTGACGTTGATAAGGTAGAGGCGAGCGGGAATGTCCGTATCGTGCAGGTTAACAGAACCGGCTACGCTTCGGAAGCGGTCTACGAGCGGCGTTACGGGCGCATCACCCTGACCGGCACCCCCTTCCCGAAGGTTGTTCAGGGGATGGACAGTGTGAGCGGCAAGGTCATCACCTACTTCGTAGACGACGAGAAGAGTATCGTTACTGGCGGAGGGGATCCCCAGTCGCGGGTGGAAGCGGTCATCCATCCATCCTCAACTAGGAAAAATACAGATGGGCGCTGAACATACCCGACTCTGGAGCAGGGGGCTGGTCAAAACATACGGCGGCCGCAGGGTTGTCGGGGGGGTTGATCTCTCGATAGAGAGCGGAAGCGTCATAGGGCTTTTGGGTCCCAACGGTGCCGGAAAGACGACCACCTTCTACATGATGGTCGGGCTGGTAAAGCCTGAGCAGGGCGAGGTTTTCATCGGCGATGATGAAATCAGCGCCCTTCCGATGTACCAGCGGGCGCGCCGGGGGATCAGCTATCTCCCTCAGGAGGCTTCTGTTTTTAGAAAACTTTCGGTAGCCGACAATCTGCTGGCGATTCTTGAGACGGTCGAACCTGACAGGAATGTCCGCTACGCCCGCATGGAAAAACTGCTCGAAGAGTTCAACATCACCCATATAGCCGGTTCGCCGGGCTATGCACTGTCGGGAGGGGAACGGAGAAGGGTTGAGATTGCGCGGGCATTGATTACTGCCCCGTCGTTCGTCCTGCTGGATGAGCCGTTTGCCGGGATTGACCCGATTGCAGTTATCGACATCCAGAACCTGATCGTGTCGCTGAAAAAAAGGAACATCGGTGTGTTGATTTCCGACCACAACGTGCGGGAAACTTTGGGCGTCTGTGACGCCGCTTACATTTTGAGCGGTGGTGAAGTGTTGGAATATGGTACCCCCGAACAGATCGCAAACAGCAGGAAGGCTCGTGAAATCTATCTGGGAGACGCATTTCGTCTCTGATCCCCGGGGTTAAACTCTTATGGCAATGGAGATGCGCCAACAACTGAAGATGAGCCAGCAGCTGGTGATGACTCCCCAACTGCAGCAGGCCATCAAGCTGCTTCAGCTGACCAGGCTGGAGCTTCAGGATGTGGTGCGCCAGGAGCTTGAGGAGAACCCGCTGCTGGAAGAGGGGGTTGACCAGGAGGAGGTCATCGAGGCAGATCCCCTTGAAACTGCCGAGCAGGAACTGGAACCGGTTCAGGATCCGGTTGAGTTCCGTGAGGTGGCGGCCGGCGAGGAGACACTGCGGGACTGGGACAGCTATCTGGACGGCTATAATTACAGCTCCGGCGAACAACAGTACGGTGGCGACGATGAGCGCCCGTCGTTTGAAAACATGCTGACCCGCAAGGGAACGCTGATAGATCATCTCCTCTGGCAGCTCCATATGGGGCAGTATTCCGAGATGGATGTGCGCGTCGGCGAAGTGATCATCGGCAATATCGATGAATCCGGCTATCTGCGGGCGACGGTGTCTGAAATTGCCGCTGCGGGCAGTGCCTCGGAAGAAGACGTGGAGGATGTGCTTTACTGCATCCACGAATTTGACCCGCCGGGGGTCGGTGCCCGCAATCTGAGGGAGTGCCTGTTAATCCAGGCGCGCCAGATGAAGATGAAGGGGAGCGTCGTGGAGCGCATTCTGCTCGACCATCTCGGCGATATTGAAAAAAGGAATTACAAGCAGATAGCCCGCTCGCTTAAAATCGACGTCAATCAGGTGCTGATGGCCGCCAAGATTATCGCCGGTTTTGACCCGCGTCCCGGTTCATCGTTCAGTTCGGACGACGTACATTACATCTCGCCCGATATTTTCGTTCACAAGGTGGGAGACGATTACGTTGTCATGCTGAACGACGAAGGGCTGCCCAACCTGAGAGTCAGCGGCCAGTATGCTGAGGTACGGGGAAACGGTTCGATAGATTCGCGGGCCGAGGAGTACATTAACGAAAAGATGCGGTCGGCAGCCTGGCTGATAAAGAGTATTCAGCAGCGTCAGCGTACGATCTACAAGGTCTCCAAAAGCATTATTCGCTTTCAACGTGAATATTTTGACCGGGGTATCGAGTATCTCCGGCCGCTGGTTCTGCGTGACATTGCCGAGGATATCGGCATGCACGAATCAACCATCAGCAGGGTTACGACCAACAAATACATGCAGACGCCCCAGGGTCTACTGGAACTGAAATATTTCTTCAACAGCGGGCTTTCCACCAGCGAGGGGGAATTCGTTGCTTCGGAAAGCGTCAAGAACCGTATCAGGGAGATCATTGAAAAGGAGGATTCGCGGAAGCCGCTCTCCGATCAGAAAATAGCCGAGATCCTGTCCGACCAGACGGTCAATATTGCCCGCAGGACGGTCACCAAATACCGTGAGATGCTTAATTTTGGATCTTCGTCGGAACGGAAACGACATTTTTGACGACCTGCCGCTACGGCAGTCGACACCATCAGGCAGCACACCTACAGAAGGAGGATGATATGCACGTAACAACCACATTCAGGCATATGGAACAGAGTGACGCTCTGAAGGCATATGCGGAGGAAAAACTCGAGCGGGTTAAAAAATATATCGACAGCCCGATCAATGCCCAGGTTTATTTTACGGTGGAGAAGAAGATCCGTCATATTGTTGAGATAGTAATCAGCGGCAAGGGAGTCAGCAGTAAGGCATCCGAGGCTACCAATGACATGTATGCCGCCGTTGACGCCGTAATTGATAAAATCGAGCGTCAGCTGGTGCGCTACAAGGAAAAGATCAAGGCCCACAAGCCGGCTTCAGAAGATCACGGACGCCAGCTCTCCAAGAAGATTTATGCCGCTGAAAGCATCGAAACCAGTTCAGAGCCGGTTGTCATCAAGACCACTACGGAGACGGCCAAACCGATGTCGGTTGAAGAGGCTGTCATGCAGATGAACCTGCTGCACAAAGATTTTACCATCTTCACTGATGCGGACAGCAACGAGTTAAACGTTCTCTACCGGCGTAAAGACGGTAATTTCGGGCTTATCGAACCGCATCGGTCCTGACACAGGCCACCGTGGACGGAGTCAGTCTTTCAATACGCGATCTGCTGAATGACACCGAGTATGGCCTGTTGCTCTCCCTGCTGGCCGGGGGTGAGGGGCTTACCAACCGGGTTTCCAGTTCGCGCATCCAGAAGCCGGGTCTGGCGTTGGCTGGCTACATGGAGCACCTGCATCCCGACCGGATCCAGGTGCTCGGCAATACCGAAATTTCCTTTCTTCAGCACATCGAAGAGCAGGTGGCGGAGCGGAACCTGAACACCCTCTGCAATTTTCCTGTGTCATGTTTCATTGTGACCAAAGGGTTGCGGCCGCCCCAGTTCCTTCTGGAGCGAGCTGATAAGAAAGGGATCCCGGTCCTTGCGACTCCGCACCAGTCTTCAACGTTCATTTCGCTGATCACGAAATTTCTGGAAGAGAGTCTGCTGCCGACCACCCACCTGCACGGCGTCCTGATTGACGTTCTGGGGGTGGGGGTGCTGCTGACCGGCAAGAGCGGCATCGGTAAGAGCGAGTGCGCCCTCGACCTGGTGATACGAGGGCATCGTCTGGTGGCCGACGATATGGTATTTATCAAGAAAAAAATGCCGGCTGTGCTGGTTGGCCACGCTGAAGAGTCGATTCAGTACCTGATGGAGATCCGCGGGCTTGGGATTATTAACATTAAGGATCTCTATGGCGTGTCGGCAATTCGCGACAAGAAAATCGTCGATATGATGATTGAGCTGGTCGATTGGGACGAAAACCAGGAGTACGACCGTCTGGGAATCGACGAACAGACTACGAGCATTCTCGGAATCGAGATCCCCCATATCAGCATCCCGGTCAGACCGGGGCGCAATCTTGGTTCGATCATCGAGGTTGCAGCCCGCAACTATCTGCTGAAGGGCATGGGGTATCACTCGGCGCGGGATTTTCAGGAGCGCCTTCTGGCCAGGATCGAATCGCGGCCCCTCGGGGATGAAGTGGAGTAGGGGATGCGTATCATCGTCATCACCGGGATGTCAGGTTCGGGGAAATCTACCGCCGTCAGGGCTCTGGAGGATGAGGGGTACTACTGCATTGACAACCTGCCGGTCCGCCTGTTCAACCGCTTTGTCGAACTGATCCGCAAATCCGGCGAGACTTTCAAGGGAATTGTCCTGGTTGCCGATATCCGCGGCCGGGAGTTTTTCAAGGGGTACGAGAATACCTTCCGTAAGATCGCACGGGCTGGCCAGCCGGTTGAGATCCTTTTTTTTGACGCGCTTGATGATGTGCTTGTCAGGCGTTTTTCCGAAACGCGGCGGCGCCATCCTGCGGATGAGTGCTGCTCGGTGACCGAAGGGATCCGCATCGAGCGGGAACGGATCGCCGGCCTGCGGCAGATGGCCACCAGAGTCATTGACACATCGGAACTGAACGTGCATCAACTTAAGGATTTTGTCCTCAGGATCGTCAGGGGGGAAGAACGCGAAGCTCCGTTTGTGATTGAGATCCAGTCGTTCGGATATCGCTACGGTATCCCGCTGGAGTCCAATATTGTTATGGATGTGCGCTTTCTGCCCAACCCCTTTTTTGTACCCGAATTGAAGAGCCGATCGGGGCTCGATGCCACCGTTCGCGAGTATGTACTCGGCACCCCTCTTTCAGTACAGTTCAGAAGTCATTTTTTCCCGTTTATTGAGATGCTTCTACCGGCCTACAGCCAGGAGGGCAAGGCCTATCTGACCATTTCAATCGGATGCACCGGTGGCCGCCACCGATCGGTTGCGATGGTCGAGGCCACTGCAGAGCACCTTCGTACCCGCTGGCCGGCGGTCCGTACACTTCACAGAGATATAGAAAAGGGACACGAATGATAGGACTGATACTTGTCACCCACGCCGGATTGGCCTCTGCCCTGAAAGCTTCGGCGGAAATGATTGTCGGCCCGATTGATGACTGCAGCGTGGTAGAAGTTGCCCCGGACGAACGGGCGGATGATATCATGGCGCGCGTCGTGGCGGCTGTCGGCGCGCTCAAGGAAAATGGTGCCATCATCATGACCGACCTTTTCGGCGGCACCCCCTCCAACATGGCGATGTCATTTCTGAAAGACGGGGTAGTCGAAGTCGTCACCGGTGTCAATCTTCCCATGCTGATCGAATTCTGTTCCCGTCGCGGTAAACTTTCGGTTGCTGAACTTGCTTCAGCCCTGCAGCGCTGCGGTCGGGAGGGAATCATGGTGGCGGGCGAATTTTTGAAATAGAAATCAGTAGGCCAGGGAGCCGGAGCAATGCTTCAGAAAGAGTATCTGATTGTAAATAAACTTGGGCTTCATGCTCGCGCATCGGCGCTCTTTGTCAAGACGGCGAGCCGTTTCTCGTCAGAGATCAAGCTGAGTCGCGAAGGGATCGAGGTCAACGGTAAAAGCATCATGGGAATCATGATGCTGGCGGCCTCGAAGGGCACCACGGTTTCCCTCGTTGCAGATGGAGCGGATGAGGTGGAGGCGATCAGTACCATCGGCGCCCTTATCGAAGATGGCTTTGGAGAGGAATGACCGTATGCAGGTTTTTACGGGGATCGCGGCATCGCCCGGGATTGCCGTGGGAAGGTTGCGCGTTATTGATCGTCGTCGGGTGTCCGTGACGGAATACCCGGTGGCACCCGAGTCTGTTTCCCATGAAATCGGACGGCTGTCACGGGCCATTTCCGATACCCGCCTTGAGCTTGTGGAGCTTCACTCCCGCCTCGCCGAATCATCGGGGCACGAACACCTGTTTATTATTGAAACCCATCTCATGATCCTTGATGATCAGCGGCTGACAACCGAGGCATCGGAGATAATCAGCGGCAGCCTGATTAACGCCGAAGGTGCCCTGCGAAGGTCCCTGCATCGCTATCGTGATATGTTTGCCGGTATAGACGATCCCTACCTTCAGGAACGAATCAGTGATTTTGAGATGGTCATCGAACGGGTTCTGCGAACGATCAGTGGCACACCGGTCGAACAGGTTCCCCATGACGGGAGCATGGTTGTGCTGGCCGCACATGAGTTATCGCCTGCCGATATTCTGCAGCTGAACCGCGCCAATGTGCTGGCGGTGGTCACTGAAACCGGAGGCAGTACTTCCCATGCTGCTATACTGGCGCGGGCCTTCGAGTTGACCGCCGTTGCCGGGGCTGAAGGGATTGCTGACATCCGTTTAGATTCGTTGCCGGTAATCGTCGACGGGATTTCAGGCACGGTGTACCTTAATCCGGATCAAGAGGTGTTCCAGCTACTACTGGCCCGCAAGCAGCAGTACGAGTATGTGGAGTCCGAACTCCTGAAAACGGCCGCTCTCCCGGCTGTTACTCCTGATGGCTACACCCTGGTACTGCGCGGGAATGTCGAGATCCCGGAAGAGGGCGCTTCGCTGCTCAAATACGGCGGATGCGGTGTCGGGCTGTACCGCACCGAAATGCTCTTTATGAACAGGCGCGACATGCCGGGTGAAGAGGAACAGTACCAGGCCTACCGTGCCATGCTGCAGGCCGTTGTCCCGCATCTGCTGACCATCCGCACCCTCGACGCCGGTGGTGACAAGCTGTTGGACGGTATGGAGCACCCGACCGAAGCGAACCCAGCCCTGGGGATGCGGGCGATCCGCCTTTCGCTGGGGATGCCGGAAGAATTCAAAAAACAGCTGCGGGCGATTTTGCGGGTCGGAGCTGAAGGGGCGGTACGGGTCATGTTTCCGATGATCTCGGGCATTGAGGAGCTTCGCACTGCCATGAACCTGCTGGAAGAGGCCAAGTCTGAGCTTGCCGCAGATGGTGTGCCGTTTGATAACGCACTGCAGGTGGGGGTGATGATCGAAATACCGTCAGTTGTTACCCTGGCGGACCTGCTGGCGCGTGAAGTTGATTTTTTCAGCGTCGGCACCAACGATCTGATTCAGTACACCCTGGCCATCGATCGTGGTAACGAACAGTTGTCTCCGCTCTACCAGCCGCTGCACCCCGCGGTGCTCCGTTCTCTGAAGCGCATCGTCGAGGAGGCACACGGAGCCGGGATTCCGGCCTGCCTCTGCGGAGAGATGGCCGGAGATCCCCGCTACCTGCCGGTGCTGCTCGGGCTCGGATTCGATGAGCTCTCCATGGGGGCCGCTTCGATCTTAAAAGTCAAGCAGGCGTTGCGCGGCTGCAGCCGCGCAACGCCTGCTTGACTTTTAAGATCGAAGCGGCCCCCATGGAGAGCTCATCGCATCCG
>Ga0194061_1000286_pt1 | contig 31182 bp, 34 predicted proteins | sample SepL2221m_MetaG_FD_163423 | JGI IMG/M metagenome (GOLD analysis project Ga0194061, IMG submission 163423) | Anoxic zone freshwater microbial communities from boreal shield lake in IISD Experimental Lakes Area, Ontario, Canada - Sep2016-L224-21m | ecosystem: Environmental > Aquatic > Freshwater >... | reverse complement strand
GTCTGAGAGCATTGCAGACAAGGGGCTTTGCCAAGACCCGAGGGAAGTAGGGTGGCAGCGGTGGGGATATTGTGGGACTTTTGGCTGTCGAGTTAATCAGCATTCCGAATCCCAAAGTCGGCACCAACGATGAACACAAAATTGTCTCCTGAATTGACATGATGGTGCCATCGCAGGACAAGGCCAGGACGTGTTGGGCCATTCGTCATATAGCGTTCATGTCGGAAAAGAGAGTCTCCACATTAGTGTGATTGCGGCTGCTCAACTTTTCGAATGGGTCGCCAAATGTCGCAGTTCAATCTTTGCGCATCGATGGCTCGAACCCTTCGGCTGAGGAGCTTGGATGACTGCTTGAAGTGGCGTTTTCACACTGTTCACTGATGCTCGGGAACTGTAATCCGAAAGCGATAGTTGTATCAACACATGTCTGTTCCGCTATGCCGATACCGTTCGATACAAATTCAGTCGGTACTAGCATGTCCCCTGGGTGATGATGGCGTCAAGCGCAATCACGGTGCGCAATGTTGGTATGTGCCAGTCGCCACCGATTTGGTCATGGACGAACATTAGTCGCATTGGAACGCGGGTCCATCTTTACATCATCTTTTCTGCGCAAAATGCTGTCATGAAATCATTCTCCAATTCAGTATTTTCAGGCTTAGCCATCGTGGCAGTAGTTTTGAGTAGCGGTTGCGCCAATCTGTCGACGCATGACCGGAATACCATTACCGGCGCCGGGGTGGGCGCGGTGGCCGGTGCCATCCTCACCGGCGGCAGCAGCGTCGGTACCGTTGGAGGTGCTGCAGTCGGTGGATACATCGGTAACCAGGTTCGCAAATAGCATCGACCTGTCATCGCTCTTCTCACACCGGCGCAAACTGAATTTGAGGCGGTCAGCGGCCGCTTGGGGCTGAAAGCGGGTCTTCGGAGTACCAACCTGCTCATCAGATACCAGACATTGACCTTTGATTACAGGCGCTGTCTTTTGCCGTCAAAATTGGTACCTCACGCAGTGTTTTTGGTCGCATCCTATCTTCGGGGTATATATGGTCACTATCAATCCAGTTGCAAGTCTTTCTGAGGTCAAGTCAAAGGTCCGTGGGAACGGCAAGAAGTTTGTGTTTCAGCAAGCGCGAATTGGCCCACTTATCGGATTAGAGAAGTTGGGTTGTGGCCTAATTACTGTGCCGCCCGGAAAGATTGCGTTCCCATATCACGCGCACTCATCAATGGAGGAGATGTGCATTATCCTGGCCGGAAATGGTGTCCTTCGACAGGAAGATGTTACCTACGCAATCAAAGAGGGAGATGTAATTGCATCCGGCATTGGTAAAGCACATCAAATTGTCAACACAGGGAGCGTTGATTTGCAGTACTTGGTTGTATCCAACAACGAGAAGGTGGATGTAGTGGTGTATCCAGACTCGAAGAAAACACTTGCCGTATCAGAGACGCTTGGACCTCTGCTCTTTCACATGACCAAGCAAGACGCAACGGCAGATTATTACGACGGTGAAGAGTGACAGCCTGGCTTCAGTTAAATTTGTTTCACGTGAGGGCGGGAAGCCGTTGAACTTGACGATATCGCTGTGACCCAAAGTGTAGGAAGCGCAGTAGTCCATGACTGAAAACGATTTGGTGCGTACTCTTGGAGAGTCGCATAACAGTAGCGTAGCGCATATAAGCCGAACCGACCGCAAAGCAACGGTTGCAAGTGGCTGCTATCGCTGCGAAACGGAAACTCACTTCACGCGCAAGCTTGAGCACCCGGTCAGGCCACGAATTTCGCAACGAACGCTTTCTTTGACTGGGAATCGAATCCTGCGCTTTCATAGAAACGATGTGTCGCGTCATCTTTTCGGCCGGTCATTAGCATCACTTTGTAGCAGTGTTGCGACCGACCAAATTCCAATGCTTGAGCCAGCAATGCCTTACCATAGCCATGGCCTCTATGTTCTTGGTGCGTGACCACGTTTTCAATTAGCCCATACGGCCTGGCCCCACGCGTCAAGTTTGGAATAACCATGATGGTGCAGCAAGAAACCAACTCCCCAGAGACGAAGCCACCGAAGTAACGGCAGCGCTGGTTTTCAAGCATTTCAGCCCATACTTCTTCGAGTTGGTTCCTCACAGGCGACGGGTCATCAGTAGCGTGCAGATGGGTATAAAGCCGTAGCAACGCATCAAGGTCTTCAGTCCGAAGAGAGCGAATCTGCATTTCTTAAGCCTAGCGGGTTTGTGGGGGGAGGTTTGTCGAAATAATGTAGCCCACTTGACCGCGGACTTTAAGGACCTCAAACGCTGCAAACCGGCGCCGGTGACGGGCTGAAAGCAGTCACCAATCCAACGGAGCAACTATCGCGAATCACCAAGTGAAAGGCGACTCATTTGGCACCCATCAAAGTAAGCGTCATTGATGCGAATTGCTTCCGGCTCAACTCCATAATGTTCAAATTGAAGTGACTCATAGAGTTTTATGGCAGCGGGATTTGGGACATAGAGAGTGAGGTTGATTCGGCGTACGCCAGTCGACTCTGCGTGCTTGATTGCCCTTTGAACAACGACGCGCCCAAGGCCATTTCTTCTGTATCGAGGTGACACAAACACCCCCCAAAGCGTAGTTTTGTGACGTGATGAAGGTAGCTTGCTAGGCCAGGCAACCGCCGCGCTGGCAACCAACTCGCCACCAATAAATGCACCAAAGGCCGCATTCGGCTCTGGATATGAGAGTTGGTCACGAAAGCCTTGAAGCGGCCTCGCCAACTCTTCTTCCATAGTGAGTCCCATGGGTATCGGATTGTCGGCAGTGAGTTCACGCCGTAATTTCGAAAACGCCTCCGCATCATCAGCCCTAATTGTCGAATTTGAAAATCCATCACAGGTTACTTTAAGAATGGGTTTGTATAGGCGCACAACGCTCTGACTGTTGAGATTAACAGAGACAGCCTGCCGGGAATGACCGCTATCGCTGCAACCCGGGTAGACGTTTTCCCCCGTAGCCGACACCGTGGGGTACTGCGGCACTACACTTGAGTAACTATGCATCCCAACTTGAATCAATCACGGTTCGGCGGCGTGCGCGTGCTCTTCGTCATGGCCGTGGAGGCCGAATATGGAGCCTGCCTGCGCGCCCTGTGCAAACCACTAATGACGGGGGTCGGTGTGGTGGAGGCAGCCGTTGGCATTACACGTGCACTGGCGGTACTCGAAGCTGCGGGAACGCTACCCGACTTGGTGGTCTCCCTGGGCTCGGCCGGTTCAGCCAAACTGCACCAGACCCAGGTCTACCAGGCGAGCAACGTGTCCTACAGGGACATGGACGCCTCCGCACTGGGCTTTCCCAAGGGGGAGACTCCGTTCTTGGGCCTGCCGCGCGAGTTGCCGCTCTTAACCCGCATCCCAGGTCTGGCGCAGGCACGTCTGTCCAGCGGAAGCAACGTGGTCTCGGGTGCGGGCTACGCCACTATCGACGCTGACATGGTCGATATGGAGACCTACGCCATACTGCGTGCGTGCCAGTCGTTCGGCGTGCCGCTGGTTGCGCTTCGCGGTATTTCGGACGGAGACAAGGAACTCGCCGAATACGCCGATTGGACGCAGTACCTGCACTGTGTGGACCGCAACCTAGCACAGGCATGTGAACTGCTGGCGCAGGGCCTCACTAATGGGGACATCAAGCTCGGCGTGTAGCAGTGGCCCTATTATGTCAATGAGGCGGCACAGAATGTAGTCGTGTGCGGCTCACCGAAGGCGATTTCAAAATTCATCTTTGCGACGAAGCCAACCCCTTAGCTAAACAAACAGAAGTTGGCAGTAGCAAGTTTGGAGGGACTGGTCTGCAAAGACCACCATGCCAAAGGCCTTGAACAAAAACATGACTTCGGTGCCGAACTTGCCGCTCTGGATTCCCGGGCAGGCGGCCGATGATGAACAGCATGGCGAGAATGAAAGCGACCATGCGGAGTTAGGGGCCATGTCAACGGCAAGTGGTTGAACTTCCCGAAAGCCGCCGCTTGTCGGCACCATGTTACGGTGCCGAACGGACCCAAAGGTGGTTGATGCATTTCCGCGCATCATACGGAGACTCTTACCTGTGATAGATTCCCTCACCATGACCCCGGTGGTGCCATGCATGCGACTCAAACTACGACACTAGGAGCGTACAAATGACAAGCCCAACAAAGTCTCTTAGTCTGCCCATCACCAACGAGACAGTGATGGAGCTCTATGAATGGCTGTTTGCCCCGTGGGTCAAGGAAATGGGGCTTCGCGATTTCAACGTCTCGCCAGGGCAAGTGGTTGCCACACTTCCGCAAAATGAAAGACTCCAGTTTTCCAGTGGAGCAATTTGCGGGCAGGTCATTATGGCGGCCGTGGATACAGTGGCTGCATTGGCTATGTCAACTAGTGACCGGCCAGCCAAGAGTACTGTGTACCAACACACGCATTTCTTACGCCCAGCGTTGTCGCAAGACATTCGCATCCAAGTCAACGTTCTGCGATTCGGGAAGGCATCTGCTTTTGCGGAAGCGAAGGTCACGTTTCTCGCGTCAGGAGAGTTGGTCGCACATGCAACTCTTGAGTTCGCGTTCTAACTAGTCAATCTGCTGAACTTCACATAACTGGGCAGCATGGCGAAATCGACTATCCGATTTCACTTGACTAAACAGGACTTAACGGCAGGTCATGACGAAGGCGAAGAGTGACCGGCTGAATCAAGCCAAAACAGCTCTGCATCCGTCTGCAGCTTCAATTGACACAAATTGAGGTGCTCCAAAGCTGCCTGTCGCCAGTGAAACGATTCGCATTACAGTCGTTCGGACCTTGCCTCAGCGGGAGTGAGTTGCCGTTGCTCAACTTGCATTAGCACCTTAAGACCGGGCTCCAATTAGCGTCCGTAGAAGTGGCGTGCCGAGTATTATCAGAATTGCCAAGTTCAGCCCCACAGAAAACCAGTGCATGACTCTGAAAGATGGTTTTTTCGTCTTGTGCCTAAGGAGTTGCTGTGCGACGACGGCCCCGGGCCACCCGCACATGGTGCCCATAAAAATCAGAGCCCCTTCGCTGGTTCGCCACTCGCCATGCCGAGCTGACACCTTGTCATGCCAGTAGAACCCAGCACAAACAACGCTCATGCCCAGGTAGGCCGCACCTACCAGTAGAGGCAATTTCCAAACTAAGGTAAGCACCAGATAGCTGAAACCAAAAACTACCAATGCAATGATGCTGGAGGTCTCCCATCCCTTCGATGTGTTGGCCCTTCTATTGGACGGAGTGGCTGCAGGTTTGGCTGAAGATACCGGTTGCACTTTGATTGCACGTTTCTTCCCATCGCTGGCAGGCTCGACTTCAAACGTGACCTTGGTGCCAACAATTGGTGTGCCGAACGATGACGGAAATGCGTTGACGTGGACAAATAGCTCGTGACCACGCTTGGAAGGAGATATAAAACCAAAGCCCCGGTCGCCGTTCCAGCTTTTAACTACTCCTTCAAAACGCATTTCTGTCTCGTATTATTGGTAGCAAGCAGTCAATTGCTCGGCGGCGCTATATTTCGCAGCGCGCAACTAGCCTAGTTAGGTTCCGGTGGCAGAAATTATGCTGACAAATGCGACCTTCACGAAGAACCATGTCGATATGACCAGCGCCCATGACCTCCACTTGATTCTGGCGGCGTTGAGCGTGTTTTCGGCAAGAGTGAAGACGATGGCGCAGCCAGCACCAAATAGCAGCCCCATCAACCCCTGAGTAAATTTTTGCATCCAATAGTCGCCCCCCTCGTCGGCAACTGGTGGGTACAAACTGGTGACGAGGCAAAAGAGTACCCATCGCGCCGAATAGCCACGAAATTGCTTCCAAGTGCTCGGTTCCTTGTGTGCCCAATTATGGTCAGCATGCGGAATTGGCGTCATGATGTGAAAGTGTGTTTCCGGTATATCAGCGGATGGTTCGTGAGGAATCAGCGGCAGTCTTGGTTCACGTAGCCTGACAAATTGAATGCAAAGTTGGTCGACCGCATATTGTCCAGAATAGGTGGAATTAAATCATGCAAATGCTCACCCAGCACACTATTGCGTCCGATTAGGTGGAAGGTTCAGTGGACGCTAGCTACACAAGTGAAGCGGACCCCCTGTATGCACCAATTGTGCGAGGGGTTTTCACCTCAACCCTGACTACCTTCAATGCAAAATCTTGCTTCCAATAAATACTCGCTCAAATTGACACCACAGGAATGCGCTCGCCTGGAAATGCACGCAAAAGGGTTTTGCATTCAATTTTCCCAAGTCGCCCCTGCGATGTACGAGTTGTGCGCGATTGCTAGTCCGGATGAACAGTCAATTGTGCTTCCGTGCGAAGTGGCGCACTTGAGGTTGTTCGCAGAAATCTGCTCAAGGGCTGCAAATTGGGTTCACTTCCACTTTAGCAAGTCCGCACAAAAATCATTGTTTGAACTGAGTGATGCGCGAATTGCACGAATTGCGGACCTCTATCGTAGGCACGGCGACAAGCCTCTCTAGCGCACGGCCAAGTTTGTAGACGGAGCTGCCAAAGTGATGTGCTGCTCGTATAGGGTTTCCGCTTTCAACCTGACTTCATGTGGAAAAGGAATATATCTTGGCCGCAGATACGTCATATAGTCTTGGTCGCTCTTTCCGGCGCATGCGCCGGGATTAGCGAATTCTTCTCAGCCGGCCTTGATATCGACAAGATTGGGGCGGGCACCGCGCAATACTGACTGTGCGTTGAGTGAACCGATGGGAATATTGATATCCCTCGGAATCCGGTCGTCCACCTGGAGTGCAAGGTAGCGAAGGCAGCAGACCCGCAGGAAGCTTGAGAAATTCGGGATGTCGCCTCGGTGTTCTAGCAACTCGTCGTATAGTTTTGAGAGCAATTGCGGAACGTTCATGCCATCACGCGTTCCGATTTCTTCAAGGGTGTCCCAAAACAAATTCTCAAGTCGTACGCTTGTTACCACTCCGTGCAAACGGATGCTGCGGGTAGTGGCTTCGTAGCTCGAGGCATTTGCACGAACGAAGATTTGGCACATACGAATGTCCTCGGGTCGAGTTGAAAATACCCCCCGAGCATATGCTCAGGGGACCATGTCCGCTAGTGTGTGATTTTGGTTCCCAATAGAGCGATGAACTGTGACAGCCAAGCTGGGTGTGCTGGCCAAGCCGGAGCAGTGACGTACTGTCCATCAGTGATAGCCGCATCAATGGCGATTTCAGCGAATTTTGCACCAGCAAGTTCAACTTCAGGTCGGCAGGCGGGATAGGCACTGATTGTCTTGCCCTTGATGATGCCAGGTACCGCCGCAAGTATCTGTGCCCCGTGGCAAACAGCAGCAATTGGCTTTCCAGCGTCTGCAAATTCCTTGGTAATAGCAACTACTCGGGAATTGAGCCGCAAGTACTCGGGGCCTCGCCCCCCTGGTATGAGCAAACCATCGTAGTTGGCTGTGTTCACTTCTGCGAAGTTGGCATTGAGCGTGAATCGGTGGCCAGGCTTTTCGCTGTAGGTTTGGGCACCCTCAAAATCATGAATCGCAGTCATGATGTAGTCCCCCGCCTTTTTGTCAGGGCAGACAGCATGAACGGTATAGCCAACCGCCAGCATGGTTTGAAAAGGAACCATGGTCTCGTAATCTTCGCAATAGTCACCGCACAACATGAGAATTCTCTTGGTCATATGAGTCTCCGTGAATAGATATGGAGCTCCAGTCTAGAAACCCGTCGAAGTTCACAGGTAATAGCGCGTTACTACTTCGCTCAGTGTTTTCCCTATGGTGCTGTGACTAGGTTGGTAGCTGTGTGCAATCGATAGAGGTCAAATCAGAGCCTCTGGTGGCCATTGGAATCAAGTACCTACACATAGCACGCAATCTTGAGTTGCGTACTAAATAGGACACCAAATTATGCAAACACCGCAGGAAATTTCGACAACGAAAATGCTCGCTAATGCAGCGACGAGTACAAATCAGGACCATTCCCAATCGCCGCCCAAGGACGAGACGCCGACAGAACGGGTCAAACGAATTTATCAGCACGCCGGTGGACCGCTTCTGGGGTGGCTGGTAGATGAGGCAGGCAAACGCCAGCATTCGATTATGGAAATGGCGAAAGCGCTCGGAATTACCTTGGGCTATCTTCTCCAACTACGGAACGGAATACGGAGCACTGAGTCGGCCTCGCAGGAGTTTTTTGTGGCGTGCTCAAGGTACCTTGGAGTCCCAGCGGTTGTCTGCAAGCTTCTTGCCGGCAGTATCCGAATGTCTGACTTTCTCTTTCGTGCAGAGTCGGAGAAGGATGCAGTAGACAGGTCATTTCGAAAGATGCTGGAAGACCCCACAGCTTGCTCTTTGTTGCCATCGGACACTACCACTTTTTCCACCGAGGCGAAGCGGGCACTTGTGTTGATGTACGCAGAAAGCGCAGGTCAGGACATCTTGGGAGTGAGGCAGTTACCGGATGTCGTGCATTGGCTGCAACGCTCTGCAGTGCTGTTTGACGAGGCGAGCTATCAAGCGTGGGCTGAGTTGCAGTGCAACGGAGGCAGCCAAAATTGACTGCCATGTTGAAGGGCGATTCAGGAGGTTTTGCAATAGGAAACTAGGGGCAGGGACTTTACCTATAGTGACCGGCCAGTAGAAAACTTGTTTCTTGATTTCAAGGGGCGGCTTCGTAAGAGGTCGCCCCTTTTCTGTGCCAGGGTAACTAGCTACTTCCGTTGACGGTCTCATATGGTCTCATGGGCGCAGCGACGGCAGTCCTTGGCGCGCCAAACGGCGTATTGCTACGGTTCCCAATTGCTGATACGATTTTCCCAGATAAAAAAGGGAGAGAAAAAAATGAGAGCTACTGAATCCAGCTTGGGTCCTTTTTCGGCTGCCGTCGCACACGGTGAGGCGACTGGGGCTCCCTTAGCAGCGCTTGCCCCTGCAAGAGAGCCGACTCTGGCACAACCTGAGTCAGTACCGACGGCGCCTTGGCAGACTCAAACGAAGGAGGTGCTGAGTTTGTCCACAGAGGAGTTGACCGGATACGGTCGCTGGACTGCAACTGTCTGGCTGGCAGATGTAGACGGTCTGAAACCCCGTGACTATGCAATTATGGGACTGGGTCTCGCCGGCGAGACCGGCGAAGTCGTGGACGCGCTTAACGACTGCGCTGCAATTGGAGCCCCTGACAGGACGTTGCTAAATGAATTGGGGGATGCCATCTTTTACTGCGCGCGCATCGCAAATGCCGTTGATTTGCAGATTGGTCCGGGCTTCTGTCCAGCGGTAACGCTGGACCCCTCGTTCCATGATGCTTGGGCGGTGCAACCGCAGATGACTATAGCCAGCGGACGCGTATGCGAGGCTTTGAAAAAGCTCATTCGTGACGGAGTGCCGTCGCAGGCCTATCGGGTGTTTCAGTCCAAGCTAACGCAGGCGTTGAACGCCTATTTGCAGGCTTGGCTAGTCGTCGTGGCGTCGGCCGGGTTCACTCCGCAGGAGGTTCTCGCTGCCAACAAGACAAAAATTGCCAGTCGCGCGGCGCGGGGCGTGCTGCAAGGCAGTGGCAATGAACGGTGACCACAAAGAAGGCTGTAAATGCTGGCAATGAGGATGATGCACCCATGCGGTCTGTACGACGTTCAGTGCAGGCTCATGCCTTCGTAATGCGAAGGCCAGCGTCGAGCAACAGTACTTCTCCAGTAGTCTTCTTTGCGTCAACACCCAGATACCATGTTGTGGCTGCTACGTCTTCAGGTTGAATGACGTCCGCGAGCGCAGCCTTGTCCTTGTAACCCTCCACCATGGCTGCGTATCGGGCCTCCCCGTGGCCCTGTCGCAGCCAAGGGGTGTCCACAAGACCGGGTGCAATGGCGTTTACGCGCACGTCGGGCCCAAGCGAGCGGGCCAGGCCTACGGTCATGGCGTTCAGAGCACCTTTTGATGCCATGTAGGCAATCGAGGAGCCTATTCCCATCATGGAAGCCACTGACGAGATGTTGACAATTCCAGTGACCGGATTGCGCTTCAGCAGTGGTGCCAACGCTCTGGTCATTTGATAGGCACCAATTACGTTGACGTCATAGATGTTGTGAAAGTCCTCTGCAGAGAGTCCGTCGAGGTCTTTGAGGCCAACGAATCGGGTTGTGCCTGCATTGTTTACAAGGACATCTGCACGTCCCCAACTGGCTTCAACTTCGGCGGCAAGGCGCCGGCAATCGCCATCGTTGGCAACATTGCATTTCACCACCAATGCTTCGACGCCATGTTCGCGGCATTGACTTGCTACGAGTTCTGCCGGCTCAGCCGTGCGGGAGTAGTTGATGACGACGTTCCAGCCTCTGCTGGCAAAAAGCAGAGCGGTAGCGGCACCTATGCCGGACGATGAGCCGGTTACAACGCAGACTTTGGTGGTATTCATGACTTGTTCAAAGGGTCTCAAAAAGCAGCAGGGCAGTCTGGATGCTACTTCAGTGTCAGTGCTGAGGCTCGAGATGGGGCCCGTTCGTGACACTTTGGTTGCTCTGACCGGAAGGTAGAAAACTTGTTTTCTGATTTCAAGGGGCGACTTCGCAAGAGGTCGCTTCTTTGCCTCTCTTCTTTAGACAGTGGATATAACGACACCGCTTTCAATGAAAGGCTGGTCCCATATTCTGTTTCAGTTATCCGAACATGTCCAAGCAACAGCAAAGGTCAGCACTTAGCCATTTGCGCTCGCATTGGAATGCATTGGAGCCCTAACTTAGTCAATGCAATCCAACTATTGTCCGGGAGGATAAATGGCGGAACTGTACTGCGGGCGATGCAAATTGCACGCGATTCAAGGAAGCGATGTGAATGAGTTGTACTTAACCAAAGCTATGCTTGCCGCTGTTTTAGGCTGCACCAAACGAACCCTCACCAATTACGTGTCGGCCAACATACTCCCGAGACCTGACCGTCACGGGCGGGATGTGGGCTGGAGTTTCTCAATACTAAGGAGCAGTCTGCTCGACAAGGATGCATTGACTCAACCTTTGAATTCTGTGCGACAAGTTGCTTTGACAGCGGCTCTGAATGAAATGGAAATTGAAGCCAGTCGGTGCAAGGACGTGGTCGGTGGAACTGATGGCAATGACTTGTTTGCTCCAGATGCGGCCTCGTTGCCAGACGGATATCTGGTCGCTGATGAGCAAGTCCATGAAGGCGACCAACGTTGGTTCCTTATGGAGAAGCTCACGAACACAAAAGAGGTAGCCAAAGTGATGTTCAAGGAGTTGAAGCAGATGGCGCGGAATTCCCAGGAGCGAAACGAACTTTGGACCGATTTGAAGCATGTTCACGATGAAGTTTCATACATCAGAACTGTTCTGGACTCGGATTTCATTCAATTGCACGGAAGTTCTCAACTTATTAGTGCGAGAAATTTCCTGACGTCGGACTTGTTTGGCGTTCGAAATCAAAATTCCGAGCGCGCCCGGGAGGTTCAACTCGTTCTCAGCCATTCAAATGACCCTAAGGTCAACTATGTTGGACCAGAACTTCGCCAAGACGATGGTTTGGTATTCATGACTATCCTGAACATTGCCCGAGACGTGAAGCTTGGAAAAAAGGTCAGCTTTTCGCCTCAGACTGTCTGCGAAGCATTGTGGGGAAGTTATTCAGGCCCATATCGTTCTCGGCTAAAGACAATTATTCAGCGATTGATGGATGCCGTCTTGCATTTCGAATTCCGACGGTTCAGTGCACATCTTGTCCAGCGCTTTGATTATCCAAATAGAGGGCTATGGTCGGTCACGTTAGACAAGGATATTGTTCAGTTCATGTCACCCGACACCGTCGTTTGGTTGGACTTGGAGAAGAGATTGGCATTGGGTAGCGGTTTGGCAAGTTGGTTGTATGGCTACGTTAGAAGTCAAAGTAGACTAATCCCGACCAAGGTTCAGCAATTGCAGAGCAGGTGCGGCTCGAGGGGGCACTTGAAGACGTTTCGTGCGGGTCTTCTCGAAGCCATGCGGATTCTTGCGCGCGCAAAAATTGTGGATGCGGGATGGTTTCTCGACAGGCATGACATGCTCCATTGGCAAACAATTCCATCAGCCTGAAGGGAAATTTCCCACTTCGTCATGTTCGCTGACCTGCCGCATGCCAATGTGCAGGCCAATTTTTTTCCCTGCGGCATGTTCTTTGACCTGCGTTTCATGTCAACCTATAAATGCTATTCCAAAAAGTTCTAGGAAAATCAATGGGTTACGGGGCTATTTCGACGCGCTCTCCTGACCTTACTACGTGCGTTTGCGGACTTAAGTGTCTGAACCAGTTAGTCCAAGACAAATGAAAAAATGCAGCACGAGAAATGAAATTTATCGAGTTCGTTAGTCATTGCCTGTGCAAGAGCTGATTAACCGAACGCTCGAAATTCGATAGTTCCGTTGTTACCTAGCTGCCACTTTCCATGTTCAACCAGTAGACGAGCCCGGTCTCGGGCCACTGCAGACGTTCAATGGTTCGATTTTAATGTGCTCCCTGAAGAACAGGTTCAGATTGCAAGTTAGGTTCACATTGAACCGGCGATATCAACTAACTTACCGAGCGAAGTCTTGGATTGGTTTCTTAGGTATAAGGGGCCACAGACCTTCATATTCACAAAATTCTTGTGTAGTGCATATCTAGCAAAAGTTGGATTAGGCATGGGAATACCAATAGCGCTATCTATTTGGGATGAAGCCTCTTATTGCTAGTGAAGTGCTTGGGGCATCCCAGTTTTAGCTGGCGTACTTGCTATTAAAGATTTATGCCCGAGCAACTGGCATATTTTCCCAGCATGTTGTATACCCTGGCGTCCTGCGCTCTTGCTTCATCGACCACGCTCTTTCGTTCCCATCGAGCCCAGCACTGGCCATGAGCACGGAGCCCTTCCCATACCGATGATTCAGGGTATCCAAAGTGCTCATCAACTTTCCGCGGTCTCGGCCATCAATCCCTTCAAGGTCTAGTTCGCATTGCTGCACGGAATCCGATTGCAACTCCATGAGCATGACCCCGGCCTTCGCAAATTTGAAACCGGGCCTGTAAATCGTCTTGAGTCCGGCGAGTGCACCGGCAACGATATGCGCGGTGTCAGCAGTAGGGCGCCGCAGTGGAACCACCATCGACCTGCTGTACTGCGGGTCCTTACGAAATGGACTTGTGTGAATAAAGACCAGAACCCGTCCAGCGAGTCCGTTTTGCTTCCGCAGTTTCTCCGATGCCCGACTCGCGAACTCGGTCACGGCTTCGTTGAGCTGGTGCAATTCAGTCACCGGATGCCCGAATGACCGCGTGCACGCAATCTGCTGCTTCGGCGCCGGCGCATCCTCGAAGCCAATGCACGGTGTCACCATGAATATCACTGAAGTCGCCATGCTTGCCGGAGTTCCGGTGGAGCAGGTCCATGCGGTCACGGCAGACGAAGTGCGAGCAATGTATGCCGGCAGAGTCGACGCGACAGTAAAACTCATCGCTGCACAGTATTGCCAAATTTATCTTCTGGAGTAAAAAATGACTGAGACAAGCTACGGACTCTTCTATGTGACCCAAGATGGCCAGGGCGAGATGCCAGGGGGACGCGACTTTGCGACATTGATAGATGCAGAAAATGAAATTCCGGAATTCTTGCGGGAACTATTAAAAGTAGGCACTGACGACGATGTCGATTGGATTATGGACGGCAAATTTGTTGTCGTCAGGTACGAAATAGGTGAACTAACTGACACTAGTGAAATAGTACTTCGCAAATATGCAACACACGTTGATGTAGTTTGCGACGCGCTGTAAACATGGTGCCTCCGAACTTCAAAAGAACCAAAATCATTGCGACGCGAGCGACCAACCGAGTGCATGGGTTGGCTGAATTCCTTGAAGTCGTTGCCGATTCGTGTCAATGCGTCGGTTTCTGCGTGATACCTACGCGCCCCGATAAGGGCTTCTTGGGCAACAGCAAACCTGCCTATGGGTGTGTATAAACCGGCATCCTATATTCAGTATCAATAACTTTCAATCATCTTGGAAATCATCTTGTATCGCATCCACATTCGCACATTTGATGGCGCTATCACTGAGCGCTCTTCTACATCAAACCCTGCCGCTGCTCTCACCATCTTCGCCGTATTCGTCAACGACACGATGCGAGATGGAACCAAAACATTCGCTATATTGACGTACGAAAACCACCACCTTTTCTTGCATCGTTTTGACCGCGCCGATGGGATGCATGATTCGCTTCGTGGCCGTCTTCCGACGTTGGAAGAGGTTCTAGCGATGTCCCGCTCGTAGTTGAAGGTTGAGGTTGGTGGTTGAAACAGTCAGGCCCTACAGAATATGGGTTCTGACTTCAACAACCGCAGAACCAAGAAAGCTCAACCACCACGGCAAAGTCTATCGCCAAACTCCATGTTGCTAAGAAATTCAATGTCGACCAATTGAGAGAACAGCCCTTGTTCTCCGCCAACCCCGAGGCGGCACTGCCACTGCTGGCGATGATTGGACAAGCCCAGTTGTCCATCGATGACCTTCTGGGTCAACTCTCACGTCAGTTCATTGAACACATGCTGGTGCTGTCCGCCCAGAGTGTTGCCGGCGTCCAGCACAAAGGCAGCCACACCGGCGAAGTTCGCTGGCACGGCAGTCAAAGTGGTGTCGTGCGAGCGGGTCAATCCAAGATGCAAGTCTAACGCCCCAGGCTGCGCAGCGCCGACGGTGAGGTGGCAGTTCCTGCCTACGCAGCGTTAGCCAATGACGCTGACCTGTCGCGTCGCATTGCCGACATCCTGGTGTGCAACGTCAGCACCCGAAAGTACGCCCGCGTGGTGCACGGCTGTGCCGATGAGCTGGGTATTTCCAAGAGCGCCGTCTAGCGCCAGTTTGTCAAACAAGGCGCTCACGCGTGGGCAGTGTTGATGAGTCGCGATTTGAGTAAAACGGACTCCTGAACGTATCTCCCGGGCAGTCAGCGAAATATTTAAAAGTCAGCGCCTATATGTATCAACTGATGGCAGGCAATGTCGGCAGTTGACATCAAGCATGCGGTCGGTCGTTGTTGGTGTGTAAAACCAACCGCCCGTGGAGCTACCCTGAATGATTCCTCAAGGACTATTGACACCAGAGGGCGCTACAAATGCCCTGCGCAGCGATGCCAATTGGGTGGAAAAGACAATGTGTTTCAGCCCAGATGAGGCACCAACGTGGCTTACGTTGAGAGATGGACACTTCAACGTTGCACCCGAAATCAAATGTCGATTGCACCACGTCGGGGTGAGAGATGGAGATTGTTACAAGTTGGCGCTCCTTGGATGCCTGCATGGGGGCGAGGACTGGACCTTGGTACATGGTGAGACCGTGGGTCCCAGGGGCATAGGTCGAATGGAGCACGCCTGGCTTGAACGAGAGGGGTGGGTATATGACCCTGTGCTCGACCGCGTCTGGCCGTGGCAAATCTATGTCAAATTTGTGGGTGCTGTCTCAATGTTCCGGTATTCGTACCTAGAGACCTTTCGGCACTTGGAAGTGAGCGGCCATTGCGGACCTTGGTGAGCAGGCTCGAATTCATTGTGCAAATATGTGCGCCGGTCTGCCAGTGAAGCAGGAGCACACATCAACCGACCGCGGACAGACTGGCTGTATCGGACTCAGTCGTCCTTTATGCACAAACGCCTGAGCCACCTCGACCGACTAAAATGAAGCCCTCCATTGACCTGAGCCGATGCATCACATTGATGTCAAGTGGCTTTAGGACGAACGCACTTCAAAGAATACTCATGTCCCTTGATGACACTCGCCGTGCCGTTCTCACCATTGCCTCCCTTGCACATCTTGTGGAGATGAGACGCAGGATTTCTCCCAATGACGCTGCTGGCCTGGTGACAGTCGAGATTCTGGAGCGGATGGTCATAAACGGTACCGTTGCAGACAGGGACGGTGTGCTCAAGCTGTTCGAAGAACACGAGTCGTTCGATTGGTATTTGACTGCAGAAGTTGCCTAGGCTATGGCTGACAGCCACGGCAATTTCCCGAAAACGGTAGACGCGGCTGTGCGCACACTGCGGGGACTGGTAGCAAGTGATGAGCTGGTAAAAATCACTTTGCTGAAGGAAGATGAGTTGGTCACACTGCACTTTGGGCTGGGGCAGTGGGTCCGGAACTATTTGGGGCTATGGGAGGGCAACCCAGAGCTAATCAGTGCGACCGGTGCTGACGATGCCGATGGCGCATCAGAGGTCATTATTCGGGAGCTCTGGCTGGAACTTCGCGGCGAGCTGCCTAAATTGCATTGACCCGATGGCCTTCATGACACCAAGAGTCCATAGGCTTCGAAAGTTACCTGACCATACATCTGCAATGTTGGACAGAAGCGCGGCAAGGTTACCTTTAAGGTTATCGGTGGCACTCTTGGTGGGTTAGTTGAGCAGTGCGTCAATTTCTGCGATGCGCGTCAATAACGTGGAGCGCTCTTCGGTCAGGGCTGCAATCGCATCTGCGCCTGTGTCTGCTGATTCGAGGATTTCGACGACTACGTTGCGGGATTGGCGTTTTCCGGAAAGGTAATCCTGCGCCATCAGCAGTGGTATGTCATGAACAATGAAATCGGAGTTAACCGCGATTTCCGTAGTCCAGTTTTTTGCAGAGCCGCCGGAATCTGCTCCGTCTCCGGACTGCAGGCGTACACCGTCGCCCAGTTTTGCGCCACTGTCACGGCCAGTTGCCGAGGCAATGATGCGTCCTAGCAGTACGCAGGGACCTCTGCCATAGTGGCGCGCCTCTCCAAACTTGACCTGTACGCTTACCAGAGGCATGCCACTAGCCCAGCCGTACTTGCGTTCGATTAGCTTCAATGCAGCAACTTCGTCACGAACATCAAAGCACCAGCATTCACCATCCCATTTGGCGCCGAGGTCGGATTTGGCGGTAGATATGAACTCAGGGTTATATGGGCTAGTCAAACGCAGTTGTGTTGCAGTTTTTTCAAGTTTGTAAATGGTCATTTTTAAATAAATTGGTAGTTGTCTTCAAGCAAAGTGCTCTCTGTACCTTTGGTATAGATGAGCTGTTTAGCCTCTTTGCAGAAAAGTTCAAAAATCGTTTTGGAAGCAGACTCGGGGTTGCATCAGGATGAATGCAACCTTGGTCTGGGAAATGCCCAATCTATCGCCGGGGATGAACGTGGGGGTTCGCAGGGCGCTAGCCGAGGCGGGCAGTCAGTCCATGCAGAATCAGGGGTGTACGGGGCGTGAGTCAGTTCTGGACATCTGATGGAAGAGCCGCCAACTTCGGAACTTCAGAGGTACCCAAACGCTGAGCGCACATGGGCTACTCCGTTCGGGGGGCTCATTATTTGGAATTGCAGAATTTCTAGCTACTTGGCTGTCCAAGGGGCTCCCCGCAAAGGCCACTGTTTACAGTGGCCTTGTCATCAAGTCATCTCGGTATTAATGGGTCCTCTTGCAGCGCAGCGTAGCGTGCGCCAGTGCTTTCCGATGCGCATGGGCCATTGCCAATGCATCTTTCACGCCCTTGTCATTTATATGGCAGCGAGACATGGACTCCATTGGAATCAAATGTCATGTTTTTGTAGAGAATTCCTGCCAACGTAAGGGAATCAATATTGCCACCAACCATTCCATTTTCAATAAAGTATCTTGCTTGTTGCATTGCAGCTTCTCGCATGTACTGTTCAGGATTGCCGACGTGCGCTTGTAGTTGTTCGAATGCCTCGCGAGCTCGTTCACCTCTATGTTCAAAGATGCTCTGCAGCTCCGTCATTGATTCCATAGAGGCCAGAATAACCTCCTTGCTTGGACGCACGGCGGTTTCGTCGAATAATTCATAGTGCATTCGCTCCCCCGTGTACGTCTCAATGAGCTCAACTGTTTGCGCTGCAACGTGACAATCTGTGATTGAGTTGATTAGCCAGCGAATTTCGTTTAGCGATGGGGAGCCGGCCTTCATAACAAACTTCACGTCCGTGTCGCAGCCCCAGTTACGACTTGCCCAATACCTTTCATTAGGGTCGCTGAAAATTCCACTTTCCTGCCAGCCGTCAGACTCAAGCCATCCGAGTAACCACGGCTTCAAGACTGCAACAATGGGTTCGCAGTCACCTCTATACTCGGCGCGAAGACCGTATTGGATTCCGTTGGCGAGGTCTTTAGCTCGCTGTTCGGAGTAGGTTAGTGGGGAGCATGTTTCTGGCCCGTGCTCGGTCATTTTGGTTGGAACGGTTTCAATATTTTGATGGTTCATTTCTATCATTTCAAATGACAACGCCCAGTCAGAGCTGGGCGTTGCGAGGTTTTTGGGGCGAGACCCCGTCATTGCTTGACGAAGATTTCTCGATTCAAGATTTTCTAAATTTGACTTTCGTCGAAGACGATACTCAAGCGCTCGGCACGCTTTGGCAACCCCGTTCGGTGTATTTGAACTTCGGTGTTGGACCTGTCGCAATTCCAGCGGCTTGCCTGTTCAAAGGTCTCCCGCACAGTAGAGCCACTGTTTCCAGTGGCCTTGCAATCAAATCATTTTGGTGTCAATGGGCGCTCTTGTTGCGCAGCCTGGCGAGTTCCAGCGTTTCACGGAGCGCAGTAGCAAATATCAATGCATTTTTCATTCGCGTTGGGCTCAGCACAAAGGTGGGGAACTCCTTGAGGCCCCATGCCAGCAATTCCTTTTTATGCGCTGCGTCCGATTTGGTGATGTCACCTGGTCGGCCGGTAAGGGCAAACACAGTGTCGAAATAGATTGTCCGTTCGTACGCTTCTGCCGTCCTTGGGTATGGACTGTACTGAGCGGTCTTCAGGGTAGCAATTTTTGTTGTCATATTTCCTCTGTTGGTTGTAAAAATGCCTCCGAGAGGAGGCATTTGGAATCAAATTTTTGCAGCCTTTTTGGCCGATGTCTTTCTGACCGGTTTGACAAGTGCCATGCCCTCCTTCTTGGCCTGCTCGTACTCATTTTTTGTTATGTCCAGCTGGTAATAGGCGCCGAAGTCGGCGATATCTCTGTTTGCATTGCGCTCGGCCTGGGTCAGCAGTTTGAAGTTAGAACCGCTGTCCCTTGCTTGAAGTAGATACGCCGCCTTGCACTGTTCCGGGGAGTACGTGTACTTTGGCTCTTTAAGTCCAAAGTTCTCGAGTTTGTTGTGTTCGGATGCCTCTTTAAGCAGACAGTCAGCGATTTCCTCGCAAGTCACAAAGCCCTCTTCGTTGCAAGTCCCATATATGGCGGCTAGAGCAGTCCACCATTGGTCGGTGATTCGATAGCATTCGTCATACGTCGACAGTTCTTCGATGAAGGCCTCGAATGATTCCCTGTCCGCAAACAATTGTTGTGGCCAAAGGAATTTGTCTACAACTCCTGCCTCCATCGCCAAAGCGATGTTGTCCAGTACATCGCACAAATATCCTCCGTCTCCAAACGACATTGGTGTCAATTTCTTCGTTTCAGGGTCCCATCCCTCGTTAGGCTGAGCTAGGCGAACGGTATAGGTGTATGGCTTAAATGTTGACATGATGAATTCCTTATGTGTTTTTGTTTGGTAGATGAACCTGCTACATATAGCAATCGTTCAAATGAAAGGCCCCTACTTTCAAGGGCTTAGTTGGCGTACGTTGACCGGAACCACAACCTCATGGTCCTGGTCGATTCAGCATGTCAGGTTCTGCGCATTGCGCACCCCGGGGGAGGGTTTGTTTCCGCCTCTTAACGCTCCCGGTCATCTTGCTGTTCAGAGATTTTTAAAGAACCGACGCCGACTGACGATGCAGAGGGCTGAAGCCAAAGTGAAAGGACCTTCGGCGAAACTGACTTAAAAGAAGATTTTTGAGCCCGGTTGGGAGCCCTGTCGTCCCGCAACGTGAGTACGTCTTGGGCGATAGACATCGTTCACGCTTTTCAGCGCTACTAAACAAGGGAGGTGCTAACTGGAACAGTTAGTCACTAAGTGATGAATGAAATGTACGTCGCTTATTTCGAAGAATGCAACTGTTTTCAGAAAATATTTTCAATGTCCTTCGAATGCCGGTGTGGGGGGCCCGAGGTTGACGGTCTAACGGCGGTCACAAGATTCAGCGGTGTGATAAACCTATCCATCTGGGGGGGTACGGAAGTCCTTGGGCAACATTGGGTTGCTTTGGAAAAGTTTTGTTCCGAAGAACGCTTCACGATGCGTCGCGAGGCTTTCATGTCCTGGACATTGGACAATTTGGTTAGGCAGTGGGCGTCAAATTATCCTCACCGGAGGTTCTTTGCCCAGATGGATGACCTCTTTTGTCGACTAGCTTGAAAAATGCTTCAAGGTCCGGTCGGGTGCCCGAGGTCAAAATTGACCTAAATCAACTAAATCAGCAAAAAACTTGTTTTATGGGACAACGTGTCCTAAGTTGCAACTAACGTTCGGTAACTGCTTGCAAAAATCTTGCATCAGGTTTATAATGCGGGTTGGCGGCTAACCTACCCTGTTTAGCCGCTTTACTCCGATAGCGGCGACCCCGCGAAGGATGTCAAATCGCCGAGACGCTTTTTCCAAAAAGCGAGTAGGTCACACCCGAGGCCCGATGGGTCTCAAAAATCACTGTTTCGTTATTGACCATGTCAATGGTCTGTACTCAGTTGCCATCGCAATTTGATTGCGTGGTTTGTGTGAAATCTCAATTCGGAAGATTCGTATGGCATCAAATATTTTTGCAACAGCAGAGAAGCGTATCGGGAAAAATTTACCCGCACCGGGCTCCGCCTCCTCAGACCTGCAGCGGTTTGAGCTGAGCCAAGTGGCTCAGCTAGTCCTCTATCGCGGAATTTCAGGTTCCGGTAAGACAACCAAGGCTAAGGTGTTGGAGGACATTGGCTACAGGCATTTCGAGGCCGACATGTATTTTGAAGTGGATGGGGTTTATCGATACAACCCATCCCGAATCAGGGAGGCGCATGAGTGGTGCAAATTGATGACTCGGCAAGCCCTTTATGTCGGCGACAGAGTTGTAGTCAGCAACACATTTACAACACTGGTTGAAATCCAACCCTACCTTGAAATGGGCGCCCAGAGCATAAGGATTGTCGAAGCGGACGGGTCTTGGGAGAACGTGCACAACGTTCCACCAGAAGTCGTGAGAAAGATGGCATCGAGGTGGGAGAGGTTGCCCAGCGGCATGTTGAATATCTGTGCAAGCCCAAAAAGCTTCAAGGAGTCAGCCCATGTCTAAAGTCAACAGTGAGCCTTGCCGCCCTCGCTTGGCACTAGATGCTCTTTCAAAGGACTATCCCGGAATTGGTAAATTAATTGATGGCATGCGAGAAGTTTATGCGAATATGAATCAATCGTGGTCTGACCAGTGTTTTGTTCCCATTGCAATAATGAATACATTGACGGACTTGCTGTCAAGGAAAACAGGGCTACCGAAGGGTGCAGAAAACCCCAGTTGGGAAGCTGCACGAATTTCTGCTTTGATGGCTTGGCGAACAACGCAAGGAATTTATCGGATTGATAAGGAGGTCCATACTGCGCTTGTGGAGACTCCTTTGAGTGATGACATTCCAGTAGAGGTTCTAAAAAGGCTACCCGAATGGTGCATCTATATTGAGACCCCAAATTTGGTCTTGGAGAAAATTGAGATTCACGGAGTGTGGGTCCATTTGGACACATTTGGTGGAAAAGATGTAGAGGACTTGAGAATTTGGGTTGATTGTGAAATGCCGTTTCCCATTTTGTTGGAATTAAGGGCTGGAAGTATCGTCGGGAATTTGAATCGGCGACTAATTCATCAGCATTATGGGTCGAATAGTCTGACGGGTGTTAGTAGGGAGGATTGTGTCAATTTTGTATTGAACTTACTTAAAGCAATAGTACCTTTGGTGCTCTATATTTGCACTCAGGCTGATGAGATTGGGGACGGGACAAGGGCGCCTTCGAAACCAATGCCAAAGCGAATTAAAGGCGGAAGCGTTAGACACTTTCCCCCGGATAAGATTACCAGTTGGGATGTGGGAGTTCGCATGGGTGCTGCAATTCGTAGCGCTAGACAAAGTGAAACTCACGGAGCCGGACGAGATTCCCTGCGTAACGCCCCGCGAGCCCATATTCGCAGAGCGCACTGGCATACCTCGCGAATTGGTCCCAGAAAGCTTGCAGACGGAACAAGCATCAACGCTCAGGCGCGGGACTTCGTGGTCCGCTGGCAGCCGCCGATAGCGGTGAACGTTGTGGACGTGGCGGACTTGCCTGCAACGATACGGCCTGTTCATTGAGGTGCGGCTTGGACGGAAAACATGGGCTGACTGTCTAACGAAGGTCAAGAAACCTCGCTGACGCCTACTTTGATAACTTGACGACAGAACTGTATGCCTTCTCAAACGATGCATTCAGCTCAGGACTGACAGGACCAAGCGCATCGACAACGCGCTTGGCCCAATCCGCGTATTTCCTGCACCGCTCTTGGGACCAGTCTGCCGGTGGACTTGTGGCCACATCCCGTAAATTGGAAATCTTGTCAGCAATCTTCACGAGCCTACCGGCCGTGCTCATGTGAGGTGCATGCTCGACTTGGAGCTCTTTTCGGGTGGCTTTGGGAAGCGATTTGTCGTCAGTGACTTCCATTACGACATCGGCAATCTCAGTTCCGAAACGAGAGACAAGCTCTTCGTAAGTCGTCTCGGTGTCTTCCACTGTGTCATGGAGGAGGGCGCCTGCCAGTGCGATTGGGTCAGTAATACCTCCCTCAAATGCCAGGACGTGGGCTAAGGTTACAGGGTGGTTGATGTACGGACTGGCATCTTTATCCTTGCGCCGTTGGTCACGGTGTTTGTCGGCTGCAAATGCCAAGGCATCGATGATTAAGGGAATGGCGTTTTTTGACATGGTCTACCTCCAAGTGAAGTCGAAGCTATTCGGGGATGATTCAATGTACCCCGCTGCTGGGAACCGCGATGTCTATTGAGCAAATATAGAGCGTTAAAAGCTCACTTAATGAGCCACAACGGGGCTAATCTATGCTCAAGCATATGAAATTCGACTTCAAATGGACTACTAGTGGGATGCGTGCTTGGGTTCCCGAACCCGGGTGGAGTTCGGTTCGACCCACCACCGAATGTCCATCCCTAATCAATGAGGTCGACTAGTCATGCCTTTCACACCTTTTCATTTGGGCGCCGCGATGCTGGTTAAACCCGGAGCAGGGTCTCGATTCAGTGTCATTGCATTTGCCCTAGCGCAGGTCATCATTGATATCGAACCCGGCATCGCGATGGCACGGGGCTCCGACGTGCTGCACGGTCCGTCCCACACCATCATTGGCGCCATCTTGATTGCAGCGGCGGTCGCCGTAGTTTCACCTTGGTTGGTGTCAAGGATTGTTCGCAGATGGAATCAGGAAGTCGCATTTCACAAGCAGAGCTGGCTGGCAGAAAGTGAGCGCGTCACTCGCACTGCAGTCATTTCTGGCGCCTTCTTTGGCACTTTGAGCCACCTATTGCTGGACTCGCTGATGCACCATGATATTCACCCACTTGCACCATTCTCGAACGCCAATCCCCTCATTGGCCTTGTTTCCCATGACGGGGTGTATCAACTGTGCGTTGTTATGGGCGTCATCGGCACTGCAGCCTGGGTTGTTCTCAAGTGGCGGCGGCGCTATGACGTTGATGCTCGCTGAAGGCAGCCACGGAAAATCGATGAATACGGGAGCAGGAAATTGATATCAAAGCGCGTCAAAACAATCTTTTCGCGAAAGGCAAAACCAGCCTCAGTGGTCGTTCCGGTATTTAGAACACCGTTCCAGGCATGGGTACTGGACTTGCCTTTAACTTGGATGCTTGCGTCTATGGTCCTTGCGGTTTCCTTTGTCTATATCGGGACAGGTACCTTCGCAATGTTGGTTTTGCTTTTCAACATTGTTTTTCGACTGCCGCTTACTTTTATCGACACACTAATTTCAAAACGGACCCGTTTTCCAAGCTACAAAAGCATTTTCATCTTGTTTGTAACGTGCGTGCTGGGAGTGATGTACAGCGCGCACCTGGACGAGGCCGCTCAAAGCCGCGCTATGCCGCTTGTTGGCGCGTTGGAGTACTTCAAATCTGAGAACGGTACATATCCGCACACGCTGGATGAACTGATGCCACGGTATCTCATTGAACTTCCGCAACTAAAACCCGTTCTTTCCCCTCCACAGTTTCGATATACGCCTCGGTCAGACGGCCCACCCAACCTGTCGTTCGAAGGCGGTGGGCAATTTGCGCATTACCTATATGATTTTGGCACCAAAAAGTGGGTTTTCCTTGACTGAGGCGAGGCTCCGGCTCGGGTTAAAGCTCGGTACCTTTGCCATTGGGCTGGGCCTGCTGCTTTACGGTGCGCTTTTCTTGGACTACTTGGATTGGGACATTGGCGTCAGCCTCGTTATGGGATTCACTACGTTAGCAACAGCGGAGTGGTCAGCGTCAGTGCTGTGGCTGCGGCGTTGGCGGTGGCTTCCTTTGGCTGCATTTTGGACATGGCTTTCTGTTGACGGCGTGTACTGGGCCTATTGGTCTGTAGTTAGACCGGAGGCCATGATTCGAGAAGGGCAGTGGCTGGCGTCGCTGTGTCTGTATGCGCTGTGTGGTGTGATTTGGTATCGATTGGTACCATTTGTGGCTGGAATGCTCAGCCGATGACAGGGCCGTAAGGCGTGCATTCGCCAGTTTTTGTGCACTGGCCATCTTCATAAATCATGTGAGCCTTAATAAAGACCCCAAACAATGCCCAATGCACTGGCATACTGGGGCAAAAAATATCTAGCGGAGGCAATTTGGACGTTTTCGAATTCCGCGGACATCTGGTAAATGAATACTCAGATTTCACCCGCAGCTTCACCCGCATCAAGGCGGATGACATTCGCAACTTCATTGATGCCGAATACGACTCTCAAAAGTTTTGGCCAGAGCCCCTCATCCAGGTCAATCCCAACTTCAAAGAGGGCGGCACAGTTGAGTCCTTTGTAGCTGCGGGCCATTTGCATCCCCTTTGCGCCGAAATATTTCGTTTCGGAAAGTCGGAATCCTCGGCGGGAAATTCCCTCCCGCTGCACAAACACCAAGCGGAGGCTATCAGCCTGGCCGCGGCCGGCGAAAGTTACGTACTGACCACGGGTACCGGCTCGGGCAAGTCCCTTGCCTATTTCATACCGATTGTGGATTCCTGCATCAAGGCTAAGGCGATAGACCCCACTCCACGCACGCGGGCCATCGTGGTGTACCCGATGAACGCGCTGGCCAACAGTCAGCTGGAGGAACTCAAGAAATTTCTAGGGGCAGACCCGGCTACCCGCGCCGTGACTTTTGGCCGTTTCACGGGGCAGGAAGACACCGAAGAGCGAGAAGCCATGAAGGCCAACCCTCCGGACATCTTGTTGACAAACTTCATGATGCTGGAGCTGCTGCTTACCAGGCAGAACGCGATTGACCAGCAGGTTGTCGCCAATGCCCGGGGCCTGCGATTTCTGGTCTTGGACGAACTACACACCTACCGTGGCCGCCAGGGTGCCGATGTCGCATTGTTGGTTCGTCGCGTGCGCGAGGCTTTGGCCGATAAGCTAATCTGCATCGGTACCTCTGCCACAATGGCGACGGATGGCACCGAAATGGAGCGCAATGCCACGGTCGCCCGGGTTGCGACGCGACTTTTTGGCACGACCATTCCGGACCGCAACATCATCACAGAGACCCTCAAGCGGACTACTCCGGAGACTGAAACTGAAAAAACGGTGGCGGGCAAGCTGGCTGGGGCCATTGCTGCCGGTGTACCCGGTGACCTGTCTTTCGTTGACATGGCGAGTCACCCTGTTTCAGTGTGGGTAGAGCTCACCTTGGGGCTGACATATGAGAGCAATAAGCCGCGGCGAGCAAAGCCAAAGACTTTGAAGCAGGCAGCTGGTCTGCTGGCATCGGCTTCCGGACTACCCGAGGCCCAATGCAACGCCTACCTGCAGAAATTCCTGCTACGTGCGTACAACGTCACGGACGCCACAGGCAAATCTCTTTTTGCCTTCAAGTTGCACCAGTTCATCTCTGGCGGCGGCAAGGTCTACGCCACATTGGAGGCGCCCGGCAAGCGCGCGGTAACGCTTTTCGGTCAGCAGTTTGTTGCTGGAGACCGTACGCGCCACCTGTACAACGTCCATTTTTGCCGAGATTGCGGACAGGAATACGTCCCTGTGTGGGATGCATCCGGCCCGGAGGGGCGAGTCTTTCAGCGCCGCAATATTGATGAGCGCCAGAACGAAGACGACGGTGTCAAGTTCGGCTTCTTTATGCCCGATGTGAGCCATCAGTGGGACGATACCGACCCAGAGCGCTATCCGGAGACGTGGGTGGAAGAGCGTGCCGATGGTGAATGGCGGGTCAAAAGTACGCAAAAGAAGTTCATCCCCCAAGCCGTCACGGTTCGCCCGGATGGCGTTACGACCGCTGCGGAAGGCCTGAATGGCTGGTTTATTCCTGGCAGCTTTCGGTTCTGTCTGGCTTGCAACACCAGCCACGCCACTGCTGGCAAAGATTCCTTGCGGTTGACCTCGCTGTCCGGCGAGGGGCGTAGCTCGGCCACCACCATGTTGACGCTGTCTTCGTTGCGGTACCTGTACGAACAAGACCATCAGCTGTCTCGTGAGGCCAAAAAGGTCCTTGGCTTCTCTGATAACCGGCAGGACGCGGCGCTACAAGCTGGGCATTTCAACGACTTCTTACAGGTCCTGCTGACCCGAGCCGCCTTGCTGTCTGCGTTGGAGCGGACATCCGGGAAACCACTTTGCGAAAAAGAGGTTGCCAATGCGGTGTTTGAGGCATTGGGTTTTGAGCGGGATGATGCTGCCGTCCGTGCAGAGTTCATGCAGCAGCCTGAGGTCAAGGGCAATGCCCGCCGCCAGGTGCAAGATGCCATGCGTTCGATTCTGGGATATCGCAGCTTTTACGACCTGCGCCGTGGTTGGCGCTTCAACAATCCCAACCTGGAACAGTTGGGCTTGGTGCGAATCGCCTACCAAGACATCGAAGAGCTGGCCGGGGACGAAGCAGAGTGGGCTGACGCCCCGCAGGCGCTTCGGTCGGCAAAACCGGCGGAGCGCGCGATGGTCTTGCAAAAGCTGTTCGAGACCATGCGCCAGGGCCTGTGCATTGCCACGCGCTACCTGGACCGCACCGAGCTCGACCAATTGCGTACCCTCAGTTTTGCTAATTTACGCGAACCATGGGGCTTCACTGAAGATGAGCGGCCGTTACCGGCCAAATGGTTCATAACTTCCAGGCCAGCAGATGACAACAGGCCCCGCGGGCGCAAACTTAACCTTGAAGACTATTTGGTGATTGGCTCGAGCCGCTCTCGCTTAGGGCGTGAGCTGCGCAAAGGAAGCACCTGGGGCGGAGCAAACCCGTTTTACAAACAGGTCAACGACAAGACCTACCCGGATGTCATCAACGCTTTGTTGAAGGCGGCCGAGAGCTATGGTCTGGTCCGCAAAGAAGAAACAGATGTCGGCAAGATGGGTTGGCAGCTCAACGGCAGCTCACTATTGTGGGCAGCAGGGGACGGGCGCAGCGCGCTGCAGTCACACGACAACGTATTTTTCCGCAACTTGTATCGCAACATCTCACGCCTTCTGGCTGAGCCGGCCCACCAGTTGTTCGACTTTGAGGCGCGTGAGCACACGGCCCAGGTGGAGCAGGAAGACCGGATGGAGCGCGAAGCACGCTTCCGGTTTACCGAGAAAGACCGCAGTGAGTGGGTCAAAACCCATGGCACCGAACTCAATTGGCTACCGGTCCTGTTCTGCTCGCCAACGATGGAGCTTGGTGTTGATATCTCGTCACTGAACACCGTCTACATGCGCAATGTCCCACCCACGCCAGCGAATTACGCGCAGCGCAGCGGTCGTGCCGGCCGTGCCGGGCAACCTGCTTTGGTTATCACCTATTGCGCAGCGCAGTCGCCACATGACCAGTATTACTTCCGCGACCCTGTTCGCATGGTCCATGGGCAGGTCAACCCGCCCACCTTGGACCTTGCCAACCGCGAGCTGGTTCAGAGCCATATGCAGGCCATTTGGTTGGCTGAGACCGGTAAAAAACTGGGCAACAGCATCCGTGATTTGTTGAACATGGACAAGCCGGACGACTTGCCTATCACCGACGATTTGGAGTCAGACCTCGGCAAGCCTCAAGCTCAAAAGCGCGCGCATGAGCGTGGTTTGGCCGTTCTTGGCATGCTCAAGGACGAACTCACACCTGAGCGGGCTCCCTGGTACACGCCAACCTGGCCGGAATCAGTGTTCCAACGGGCCTACGCAGAGTTCGACATCGCACTGAACCGTTGGCGTGACCTCTACCGTGCCACAGCCCGGCAGATTGAACTCAACTTTAAGATTGAAAACAATCCGGCTGCCAGCGAGCGCGAGCGCCGCGAAGCCCAGCAGCGCCACAACGAGGCCCGTAAGCAGCGCGACCTGCTGTTGGCTGGCGAGAGCGCGTTCAATAGTGACTTTTACACCTACCGCTATCTTGCCAGTCAGGGTTTCCTCCCTGGCTACAACTTCCCGCGTTTGCCCCTGCTGGCCTACATCCCGGCGCGCCGCGGCAACATTGGACGGGAGAGTTTTCTTTCTCGCCCGCGGTTCCTGGCGCTCAGCGAGTTCGGACCCTACAGCCTGATTTACCACGAAGGCAGTCAATACCGGGTAACCAAGGCTCTGCTGACCATTACCAGCCAGGACCAGGTCTCTGAAGGTGCAAAGCTCACCACTGAGGTGGCGCGCCTTTGTCCAGCCTGCGGCTATGGCCACTTCCGCTCGCAGCGCGATGCCGACCGGTGCGTGTCTTGTGATGCATCGCTTTCCGGTGCCGAGGAGGTCAAAAACCTCTATCGAATTGAAAATGTTTCGACCAAGCGGGCCGAGCGCATTACCGCTAATGAAGAGGAGCGTACACGCCAGGGTTACGAAATGCAGACTACGTTGCAGTTCGCAGAAGCGGACGGCAAGTTGCAGATGGTGACGTCCGAAGTGTCGGATGCTGAAGGTCCCTTGCTTGAATTGCAGTACGGTCCTGCGGCCACCATCTGGCGTATGAACTATGGCTGGCGTCGCCGTAAGGAAAAATCTGTCCGGGGCTTCATGATGAACCCGGTTACCGGGCACTGGGTTGGTGGCGTGGACGAGGCAGGCGAAGAGAATGGTGATGACGCGCCACCCGATAAAACACCACCACAGCGCATCGTCCCGTTTGTGGAAGACCGTCGCAACATTCTGGTGGTGCGTCCCTCCTATCGTTTGGGTGTGATGTCTGCTACGTCAATGACCACGTTGCAGTACGCACTCAAGCGCGGTATCGAGGCGGTTTACCAGCTGGAAGAAAGTGAGTTGGTGGCTGAGCCATTGCCCAATCGCGACAGCCGGCAGTCCATCCTGTTCTTTGAGGCAGCAGAGGGAGGCGCAGGTGTCCTGACACGCATCGCTACGGAGCCCACAGCGTTGGCAGCTGTTGCCGCCGAGGCGTTGGAAATCATGCACTTTTTGCCTCCCGCCGCTGGGCAGCCTTGGGCCAAACAAGCACTGGTTGAAGAGTTGGATGAACACGGAAAGTCCATTTGTGAAGCCGGCTGCTACCGTTGCCTGTTGTCGTATTACAACCAGCCGGACCATCCCAATATCGACCGAAAAGACGCCGTAGCAAAAGGCCTGGTGCTGGACATCCTCTGCCGATTGACGGACTCCAAGCTGGCCTTGGGTACTCATGGGCGGGCCCCCGAGCAGCACAGTGCCGAGCTCGCCCGCATGTCCACAAGTTCCCTAGAGCATGCTTGGCTGACCTATGTTGAGGCCCATGGTCACCGCAAGCCAGACCGAGCCCAGCACACCATCGCGACGGTCCACGCATGTTCAGACTTCTTTTACGACGACTACAACCTCGTGGTTTTCATCGATGGACCACATCACGACAAGTCTGCCCAAAAAGACAAGGACGAGGCCATTGACCGCAAGCTCGACGAGCAAGGGTTTTTGGTCGTCCGCTTTCCGAAAGAGCAGACACTGTGGCCAGCCATCTTCATTAAAAACGCCGACCTTTTTGGTGCCGGTCAATACGAATAATCGATGAATGCAATGACAGCTGAGTTTTACCCGGGTAGCCTTGTCTCGGCCCGTGGTCGCGAATGGATAGTCTTACCGGAATCAAATGCCGAGACTCTGCACTTACGCCCCCTGGGCGGGGGTGAAAAAGACGAGTCGCTGATTTACCTGCCCCTGGAGCGTCAACCCGTCCAACCAGCCACCTTCCCCTGGCCTACGGTTGAACAGGCCCGCAATCACGCCGCCAGCCAGTTGTTGATGGATGCCTTGCAACTCAAGTTGCGCAATGGTGCCGGGCCCTTCCGCAGCTTTGGCAACATTGCTGTGGAGCCCCGGGCCTACCAGCTCGTACCGCTGCTGATGGCCATGAAACTGTCGACAGTACGCCTGCTCATCGCAGACGACGTCGGTATCGGGAAAACCATTGAAGGTGCGCTGATAGCCCGTGAAATGCTCGACCGTGGCGAGATTGGACGCATGACCGTGCTGTGCCCACCGCACCTGTGCGAACAGTGGCAGCGCGAGTTGGCAGAGCGTTTTCACATCCACGCCGTAGTAGTGCGCAGCGCCACGGCGGCGCGCCTTGAGCGCGACCTGCCGCCCGGCACCTCCGTGTTTGATGCCAACCCGTTCACCGTAGTCAGCTTGGATTACATCAAGTCAGAGCGCCGCCGCGAGGCCTTCCAGCGTTTTTGCCCAGAATTTGTCATCGTGGACGAAGCACACACGTGCACCCATGGTGGCCAGGGACGGCAACAGCGCTACCAGCTGCTCAAGGGTCTATCGGAGGATGTCAACCGCCACATCGTGCTGCTCTCTGCTACGCCCCACAGTGGCGATGAAGATGCGTTTTTCAATTTACTGGGCCTGCTCAAACCTGACTTTTCCCAGCTCAAAGACCTGGCCCCTGGTGCCCGTGCTGATTTACGCGACGACCTCTCGCGCCACTTTGTGCAGCGTCGTCGGCCCGACATTGCCGAATGGCAAGACGCCTCCATGTTCCCGGAGCGCAAGACCGCAGAAGTCACCTACCGACTTACCGGTGCCTGGGGCCAGCTCTTCAATGATGTGTTGGACTACGCC
>Ga0194061_1000285_pt1 | contig 31314 bp, 24 predicted proteins | sample SepL2221m_MetaG_FD_163423 | JGI IMG/M metagenome (GOLD analysis project Ga0194061, IMG submission 163423) | Anoxic zone freshwater microbial communities from boreal shield lake in IISD Experimental Lakes Area, Ontario, Canada - Sep2016-L224-21m | ecosystem: Environmental > Aquatic > Freshwater >... | reverse complement strand
TCGTCGTTTTTGGAGGAGGTGGTGTTCGAAGAGTGGATTCATGGTTGTGTTCCCAATCAAGTCGTGTGTCACAACATCAACGGTTCAGGGCTTCAATTCCGCGTCAACGTCTCATCCAAATTCAAAATCATGTTCGCAACGATCGTGTACGCCGCCAACTCTGCCGGGTTCAATTCCGGCTTCGCTTTCGATTCGCCGTGTAAGATCACTTTCTTGGCGGACTCGACATCCTTTTTGTAGCGTTCCAAATGGGCGTCGAGTTCGGATTGGATGATGCTCATTTCAGCGGGTTCCGGTGCTCGTGCGAGGACGGTTTTGAATGCGAAGGTGATGCGGTCGGTGGGTTGTGCGCCGCCTTCGGTGAGCATGCGTTGAGCGAGGACACGGGCGGCTTCGAATTGCTGGACGTCATTCATTAATTGCAGTGCTTGAAGCGGTGTGTCGCTGCGTTCGCGGCGGGTGCAGGAGACTTCGCGGTTCGGCGCGTCGAAGTTGGACATGAACGGCGCGGGGGCGGTGCGTTTGAGGAAAACGTAGAGGCTGCGGCGGTACAGCGCCGGGCCGCTGTCTTGTTTGTAGACGCGTGTGTTCGATCCACCAAATCCGACCGGCTCCCAGATGTTTGGCGGTTGGTACGTCTTCACGGCTGTGCCACCCATATCGAGATTCAACAAGCCGCTGACAAACAACGCATTGTCGCGGATTTGTTCGGCGTCGAGACGGAAGCGCGGGGCGCGCGCGTAGAGACGGTTCTCGGCGTCGCGGCTATACAGTTCAGGTGTGACGCGCGACGACTGTTTGAATGCGGTTGAGAGCACCATTTTACGGACGAGATTTTTGACGTTCCAGCCATCTTCACGGAACGAAACCGCAAGCCAATCGAGTAGTTCGAGATGGCTGGGCGGTTCTCCTTGCGAGCCGAAATCGCCGCTGGTCTTGACCAAACCGGTGCCGAAGAATTGCTGCCAGAAGCGGTTCACGGCGACACGCGCGGTCGTCGGATGATCGGGCGCGACGAGCCAGTTTGCGAGATCCAAACGCGTCGCGCGTGCTTTGGCATCAACGGCCTTTTTCAACGCTGGAAAAATCGCCGGGACGCCGGGTTCGACTTTTTCGCCGGGGCGGTCGTAAGCTCCGCGCATCATAATGAAGCTATCGCGTGGCGTGGGCAGATCTCTGTAAATAAAGGTGGCGGGGATCGCTTTGTCGAAGGCGTCGAGTTTTTGTTTTAACGCGGCGACGTCACCGGCGGGACCGGAGAGCTGGGCCTTCGTGTCGGTGCAGACGAATTGCAGGAAGTGGTCGCGCAATTTTTTGATGACGTTCGCATCTTTGACTTTCTCCGGGCCATCCTTCAACGCTTTGGCGATATCGGCGGGCGTATTCGGCGTGTCCTTGCCTTTGCGTTCTTTGCGCCACGCTTCAAAAGATCGATACGGATCTGAAGCCGGATCGCTGCGGCCGACGACGCCTACTTTATCCCAGTAAACCGTCCCGCCGAATTGAGTCAGCGCAAAGCCATCGAGTTTGTCGCCTGTTTTAAAGCCGAGTTTTTCGACTTCGAATTCGAGCCGCACCCATTTTCCAAGCTCGGGCAACAGTCCTACTTTCTGGCGGCTGATCGAGTTCGCTTTACCCCAATCAATTGCGTTTTCGTCGCCCCATACAGCACGGTGCTCCCACGCGTCTTTGGCGGTGTGGAATTGGAGCATCAATTCTTTCGGTGGGTCCTTCGGATCAAGCCAGACATACGCAAAGATTTTTCCGGCTTGCGGAATGTCGAGCGGGGCGGCGCCTTTTTCGTAGTAGTCCTGCGTCATATCCGGGCCGGAGCGTTTGAGTGCGCGCGCTCCGGAATAGACCTGCCCACCATCGGCAGCGGTAACCCACGTGCCCTTATAATTGACCGTCGCACCTGTCGGGAACGAATCGTCGAGCCAGACGACTTCAGCGTCCTGAACGGGCGGACGTGGCGTCAGCGAGGCGGGATCGACGTAAGTGATCGTCGCAGCTTTTTCGGCGAGCACTTTTTCCTTCTGTGCGATCTGGTCGTTGAACTCAGCGCGCTTTTTTTTCTGATCGGCCAATTCCAATTTAACCGTTGGAGCCGTCAGCAACGCGTTGCCGTCCATGCCGGGATCGGCGGCGGAATTGAAGAACGCGTACATCGAATAAAATTCGCGCTGGGAGATGGGATCGAATTTGTGGTCGTGGCAGACCGCGCACCCGCCTGTCAAACCCATCCATGTTTGCATCGTCGTTGCGGTCCGGTCGACAGCATAGCGGTAGAGATTTTCGTCGTTGATTGAACCGCCTTCGCCAGTTGTGACGTTACAGCGGTTGAAGCCGGTTGCGGTGAGTTGCTCGTTGCTGGGATTTGGGAGCAGATCGCCGGCGAGTTGTTCGATCGTAAATTGGTCGAACGGTTGGTTGCGATTGAACGCGTTGACGACCCAATCGCGGTAGGCCCACATCTGTCGCTCGTTGTCCAAATGCATGCCGTGCGTGTCGGCGTAGCGCGCGACGTCGAGCCAGTGGCGCGCCATTTCTTCGCCATAGCGCGGCGAGGACATGAAGCGCTCGACGCATTTTTCGTACGCATCAGCAGACGTGTCGGCGAGGAATTCATCGACTTCTTTCGGCGTCGGCGGAAGGCCAGTTAAGGCAAACGCTAGCCGCCGGATTTGTGTCGGTTTGTCGGCTTCAGGCGAGAACGAATGACCGTCACGTTTCAAGCGGTCGAGAAGAAACGCGTCGATGTCATTCGATTTTCCGGGCGAGGCAGGTGGCACGGCGGATTTGACGGGCTGCTCAAATGCCCAGTGCTTCTGATATTTAGCGCCGCTTTCGATCCACTTTTTGATCGTCGCTTTTTCAGCGTCGCTTAGCGTCTTATGCGTCTCCGGCGGCGGCATGACTTGTTCGGGATCTTTGCTGAGGATGCGTGTCCATGCGTCACTCTTGGCCAGATCGCCCGGCATAATGGCGCGGGTGCCGTCCTTCTCCTTATACGCACCTTCCTCAGTGTCGAGCCGCAATCCAGCTTTGCGTTTCTTGGCGTCCAAGCCGTGGCAGGCGAAACATTTGTCTGCGAAAATTGGGCGGACGTGCTGGTTGAAACTGACGGTTTCAGCTGCTGATGCTCCGGAGAAAACGGTCAGTGCCGAGAGCGTTACAGCAACCAAATACGATATGCGATGGAGTGGAGTCATTGCCATGATTTCTGAAGCCGGATGAATGTAAAAAAGCCACCTGTTTCAATAGTAAACCGAGCCATTACGCAAAGGCAACACGAATTTGAAAACGCTAAAAAAAAGCCCGGAGCAGCGCCCCGGGCTTTCGACGGTCATGAATTATGAAGCCAGCGCAATCGATTACTTTTCGAGCGCGGCAACACCCGGGAGAAGTTTGCCTTCGAGGAATTCGAGGCTGGCTCCGCCGCCGGTGCTGACGTGTGTGATCTTGTCGCTGAGTTTCGCCTTCTTCACGGCGGCAACGGATTCACCGCCACCGACGATGGAAGTCGCGCCCGTGTTGGCGGCGACGGCGTTGGCGATGGCGAATGTGCCGGCATTGAACGGTTCGAGTTCGAACACGCCCAACGGACCGTTCCAGACAATCATCTTTGCGGTCGCGATTTCCTTCGAGAACAATTCAACCGTCTTCGGGCCGATGTCGAGCGAATCCCATTCGTCTGGAATCTTGCCCCAACCGACGACCTGGTGCGGCGCGTGGGCTTCGAATTTCTGCGTCACCACATGATCAAGCGGCAGCAAGAACTTCTTGCCTTTTTCAGCTGCGAGTTTGCGGACGTGGCGGGCGAGTTCGACTTTGTCGGCTTCAAAGCGCGACTTGCCGACCGTGAATCCTTCGGCGACTGCGAACGTGTAGGACATCGCGCCACCGATGAGAATCGTGTCGGCGACGTCGATCATCTTTTCGATGACCTTGATCTTGTCGGAGACTTTCGCTCCGCCGAGGATCACGACCATCGGACGCTCGGGATTGGAGAGCGCTTTACCGAGGTACTCGACTTCTTTTTCGAGCAGCAGTCCGGCGGCTTTTTGTTCGATCAATTTCGCGACGCCGTGGACGGATGCGTGGGCGCGGTGGGCGGCTCCGAAGGCGTCGTCAACATACACGTCGGCGAGCTTGGCGAGCTGCGCGCAGAATGCGGGATCGTCGGCTTCTTCGCCGGCGTGATAGCGGAGGTTTTCGAGCAGCAGCACGTCGCCGTTCTTCATGGCGGCGACTGCCTTTTCAGCGACTTCACCAACGCAGTCGTCAGCAAACGCGGTGGGCTTGCCCCAGCGTTCGGTCAGGCGGTCTGAGACTGGCTTGAGCGAGAGCTTGAGGTCGCGGCCTTCGGGGCGGCCAAAGTGGCTGCACAGAATAACTTTCGCACCGCGGTCGGTGAGATACGTGATCGTCGGCAACGCGGCAACGATGCGGGTGTCGTCTTTGATCTCGCCCGTCTTTTTATCGGTGCTGACATTGAAATCCACACGGCAAAGAACACGCTTGCCGGACACGTTCAAATCGGACAACTTCGACATCGACATGGTCGTGACTGCTCCTTCGAGAAAATTCGATAACGTCAGTATGATCGACTGGGTTCAGTTTAACGGATGCGGAGTGCTCGGGCAACAGCAAGTGAAGGCGATGTCGATTTGGCGAAGAGGCGTTCCACGTGTGGTGTATCACACATACGAGAATCTGCTTCACGTTCCAATAAACTCACCTGTCCTGGGCAAACCGGATACAACGCATGAAACACTTGATTTGCTCCATTCTTCTAGCAATCACGTTTGCGTCCGCAGCAGAACGGCCGCGTTTGCTTATTCTAACTGACATCGGGGGCGATCCTGATGATCGGCAGTCAATGATACGGTTGATGGTGTATGCGAATGAATTCAAGATTGAAGGACTTGTGGCCAGCGCGTCCGGGACGCCGGGCGAAGTGAAGGTGGCTATCACACGCACGGATTTGATTCGCGAGATTGTGACTGCATATGGAAAGGTGTTGCCGAATCTGTCGCAGCATGGCGACGGGTGGCCGACTGAGGAGGAGTTGCAAGCGGTCATCAAATCGGGGAATCCGAAACGCGGCAAATCGAACGTGGGTGCCGAGCATGATACGGAAGGATCGCGCTGGATTGTTGAACGCGTCAACTCGGGGACGCCGGAGCGACCCCTGAATATTGCAATTTGGGGCGGCCAATCGGACCTCGCTCAAGCGCTATGGCGAGTCAGACAGGATAAAGGGCCAGAGGGCCTGGCTAAATTCGTTCAGCTCTTTCGCGTCCATGATATCAGCGATCAGGATGGAATCGCGAATTGGATGCGGGCTGAATTTCCGGGCATGTTCTACATTTTGTCCAAAGCTCCAAACGGAGTGGACCGGTTGCAGGGAACGTTTCGAGGCATGTACCTCGGCGGCGACGAATCCTTGACCAGCCGCGAGTGGATCGAGAAAAATATTTCGTCGAAAGGACCGTTGGGCGCTCTGTATCCGTTGAAGGCATGGACCTCACCGAATCCAAACAACTGTCTCAAAGAAGGGGACACGCCGTCATGGTTTTTCTTTTTGCCGCTGGGCGGAAACGATCCGTCAGACCCGACGAAGCCGGGTTGGGGCGGTCAGTATCAGAAGTCGAAAGACGGATGGTATCGCGATCTACTGCTGACGCCGAACGCTGAGCCGAGGCAATCAATCAACCGCTGGCGACAAGCGTTTCAAGAGGACTTCGCTCGACGGATGTCGTGGTGTGTGTCGAAGTGAAAAGCGGAAACAATTCCTGCCTGCTGATTAAAGCTGTGTCGTTGTCGCAGCCCATGTTCTACGGTAGATATAAGCCCACATGATTTCTTTTACCCTCATCCGCGCCATCCGCGCGCAATATCAGCTTGAATGGCGCGGCATCCACGGCATCGACCATTGGGCTCGTGTTCTCGAAAACGGGCTTCGTGTCGCGGCGTCCGTCAACGCGCGCGTCGAAGTCGTCGAACTCTTCGCCGTATTTCACGACGCTTGCCGCGTCAACGACGGTCACGATCCCGCTCATGGCTTGCGAGGCGCCATGCTCGCACAACATTATCGTGGAACGTATTTCGACATTTCAGATGCAGATTTCAAATTGCTCTACGAAGCTTGCGCTTATCACACCGATGGCCGAACGCGTGGAGATCCTGTGCTTCAATCATGCTGGGACGCAGACCGCCTTGATCTCGGTCGTGTTGGAATCCATCCCTATCCGACCTATCTTTGCACCGATGAAGCAAAGAAAGATGAAACGATTGCTTGGGCTTACGCGCGAAGCGTGTCGCTGACCACCCCGATAAAAGCGCTTGAATGGGCTCAGGCGTGATGAGCGGTAACAGTGATTCATGCATGCCGTTGTTAACTCCCAATCTAAGAAACAGTCTGGTAAGTTCGCGACTCAATGAACACACAGAAATAAAACACCCCCAACTCGACGGGTTCCCCCATTTCGCACTGGCATCCCCACCCAAATAAATTACAATCCTTCATAGACAAACATGCCGATTATAACATCTAGGCTGTCCGACTGTTTTTCGCTTCGTTTCATGCGCACCGTCCGGAGTCATTCATGAGTCAGATCGACGCTGTTACGCCGCCGCCGCCCGTTCAAGAATTCAACAACTCAGCCGCTGTCGATGCGGGCAATTACGGAGCCGATGACATCCAGGTCCTCGGCTTCCCTGAAGCCATTCGCAAGCGCCCGGGCATGTACGTTGGCGGCGCGAATGAAAACGGGCTGCATCATCTCGTCTATGAAGCCGTCGATAACGCCGTCGATGAAGCCATGGCGGGCTACTGCAAAACCATTAAAGTCCAGATTTATAAAGACGGCTCCGTCTCCGTCGAAGACGACGGGCGCGGCATTCCGGTCTCCGAACATCCGTCCGAAAAAATCAGTACGCTCGAAGTCGTGCTTACCAAGCTCCACGCCGGTGGAAAATTCGGCGGCGACACCAAGGGCTACAAAGTTTCCGGCGGCCTGCACGGCGTCGGCGTGAAGTGCGCCAACGCGCTCAGCGAATGGTTCCACGTCACCGTCCAACGCGACGGCGGCATCTTCGAAATCACGTTTGATCGCGGTGTTCGCAAAGCACCCGTTGCACGCACGGGCGACTCGTCAAAGACCGGCACCAAATTGCATTTCAAGCCCGACGCGGAGATCTTCCCCGTCCCGGAATTCAAACTCGAAACGTTGACCAAACGCTTCCGCGAAATGGCGTTTTTGAATCCCGGCCTGCGCATCAGCATTTTCGATGAACGCACCGGACACAACGAAGTCTACGACTATCCGGGCGGCATCAAAGCTTTCGTCGAACATCTCAACACCGGCCGAAACGCGATCCACAAAGACGTCATCTTCTGCCGCGCCGAAGCGCAGGACATCGCGGTCGAAGTCGCGTTCCAGTACAACGACGGCTACGACGAAAAGATTTTCTGCTTCGCCAACAACATCAACACCCCCGGCGGCGGCACCCATCTCAGCGGCTTCAAAACCGCCGTCACGCGCGTCTTCAAAAACTACATGAAGAACAACAATCTCTCTGAGAAAGACATCGATGTCTCGGGCGAAGATTTGCGCGAAGGATTGACCGCGATCATCTCGGTCAAAATCCCTGAACCGCAGTACGATTCCCAGAACAAATTCCGCCTCTGTAACGCCGAAGTCGAAGGCCTCGTCAACAGCCTGCTCGGTCAGAAACTCGAAGAAGTCTGCGAGACCAATCCCAAAGTTGCGACGGTCATTTGTAAAAAAGCAAACGCCGCCGCAGTCGCGCGTGAAGCCGCTAAAAAAGCGCGCGATCTCGCCCGTCGCAAAGGCGCGTTCTCGGGCGGTGGATTGCCCGGAAAACTCGCCGATTGCCAATCGCGCGACACCGAAGAAACTGAACTCTACCTGGTCGAAGGAGACTCCGCAGGCGGCTCGGCCAAGAGCGGCCGCGACCGTAAGTATCAGGCGATTCTGCCGCTGCGTGGAAAAGTCTTGAACGTCGAAAAAGCCCGAGCCGACAAGATGCTCGCCAACGCCGAAATCTTCACGCTGATTCAAGCCATCGGCGCGAACATCGGCGACGAATTCAACATCGCGAAATTGCGCTACGGCAAGATCATCATCATGACCGACGCCGACGTCGACGGCTCGCACATCCGCACGCTGTTGCTCACTTTCTTCTACCGCCAAATGGCCGCGCTGCTCGAACAAGGCCGCGTCTACTGCGCACAACCGCCGCTCTTCCGCGTCACGCGCGGCAAGGCCAGCGAGTACGTTCACAGCGTCGATGAGATGAACACGACGCTGCTGAAGCTCGGCATGAAAGGCACACGCATCGAAGTCAACGGTCGCGTCGCGCAGATCGAAGGACCGGATTTGGAGCGACTGCTCAAGCCGCTCGTGCGCTTAGAGGCGCTGCGCAACAACCTCAAACGCAAGGGCATTATTTTCGACGATTTCTTAAAACTAGAACACGAAGGCAAGTTCCCCGAATGGCATGTTGTCGTCGGGACGGACGAAGGATTCTTCCTGACCGAAGAAGAAGCTGAAGCCTTCCGCCTTGTGAAAGTTGACGCGTTGCTCGCCAAGAACGCTGAAGAAAATCCGGGCGGCGGAGCGAAGAAAACGAAAGTCAAAGTTGAGGGCGACGAAAGTGTCGATGACGTTGATACAGGTGCGGAAGATGCCGTCTCCGGGCAGGCGATGCTGATCGCGTCAGGCCTCGGCGTTGAGAAGCGGCACTTGAACGAGTCGGCGGGTCTAAGCGAATGCTTCGCTGAAATCCAAGCCTGTGGATTCACACAGCAGGATTACCTCGGCTACCGAACCGAATCGGGCTACAAGTTCAAAGTGATCGACGATAAGAACGTCGAAACCCCCGCCGCGTCACTGGCCGGACTGCTCGAACGCGTCCGCGAGAGCGGCAAGAAAGGCATTGAGGTCCAGCGCTATAAAGGGCTGGGCGAAATGAATCACGAGCAGCTTTGGGAAACGACGATGGACCCGGCCAAGCGCACACTCAAGCGCATCCGCCTTGAAGACGCTTATGCTGCCGATGACATGTTCAAAATCCTGATGGGTGACGTGGTCTCCGCGCGCAAGGAATTCATCGAACAACACGCGTTGGAAGTGACCGATTTGGACGTATAAGCCGCAACGAAAGGAGTGACATCATGGGACTTGGACGAGGTATTCTGTGCGTCATTTTACCGCCGCTGGCTGTGTTGGACAAAGGCTGCGGAACGATTTTGGTGGTCACTCTGTTGACGCTCGCCGGTTGGATTCCCGGGGCGATTGCGGCGTTGGTGGTGTGTAGTAAAAAGAATTAGGCTGGAGGACATGATGAATAATGTGGCCGAAATTCAGAATGCAGTTCAGAAACTTTCGCGCGAAGAACTGAGCGCGTTTCGCGATTGGTTTTATGAATACTGTGCCACCACGTTGGATAAAAAGTTTGAGGAAGATGTCTTAGTTGGTCGCTTGGATACCCTTGAGGAAGAAGTCCTCTGTGACCTCCGAAAAGGACGCTGCACGGAATTGTAAAGCAGGACGGGCTAAAATCCCGTCCTACTTTTTTAAAATAGCGCTCTCCAATAATCGGAGCTCTTTCGCCGCATGCTCGACCTCTTCAACCCCACACAAATCCCGCCCCTTCTATGGTGCCTCGCAGCCCTCGGCTCCGTCGGTTTCGGACTCTCGAAAACGGGCATTCCCGGTGTGGGGATTTTGGGCGTTGCGCTGTTTGCAGTTGTCTTTAAAAAGTCGCCCGGCCTCGCTCTCCCGCTCTTGATCGTCGCTGATTTCGTTGCAGGATACGCGTATTACAAACTCGCGATTTGGTCGAAGATGTTTCGCATGTTTCCGTGGGCCGCCATTGGGATTTTCATTGGCTTCTGGGTCATGGGCGTCATCAACGAACAGCCCGATAAAGAAGTGGCGGCTTCAACACTCAACCACATCATCGGCGGCATTTTGATCGCGCTTGTTGCCGTCTCGATTTGGTGGCGCTGGCTGCGCAAAACTGCGGTCGATCCTGAAACGCCCGACACGCAGGGCCTCGCCTTCGAAATCGGTGTCGGTGTCATTTCTGGTTTCACAACGATGATTGCCAATGCCGCCGGGCCGATCATGATTCTCTATCTGCTGCGTATGAAACTGCCGAAGATGCAATTCATCGGCACGTGCTCGCTCTTTTTTCTGGTGCTCAATTGCTTCAAAGTTCCGTTCATGATGTACAACGGCATGATCACGATGGAGACGATGCGCGTCGATCTGCAATTCATTCCGTTCTCGTTGCTCGGAGCGTTCGTCGGCTGGGCGCTGATCAAGAAAATCAATCAGGCGCTCTTCGAAAGTTTGTGCCTGGGATTCACAGCGGTCGCCGCCGTCTGGCTGGTCGTTAAGTAGGACGGGCTATAGCCCGTCAGTTTTTCTCCACGGAACCACCACCACAATCATGCCTCACGTCCTCATCATCCACGAAGTCGAACACTACCCCGCATGGAAAGCGATCTTCGATAATGCCGCGGGCATCCGCAAAGCCGCTGGCGAAGTCCGCTATCAACTGCTCCGCTTCGACACGAACGCGAATAACATCGTCCACTTTTCAGAATGGACGTCGCTCGACAATGCGCGGCGATTTTTTGAGTCTCCTGAATTGATCGAAATCCGAAAACAGGCCGGAGTTAAAGCGCCGAATTTCATGTATCTGGACGAGATTGAACGTGGCGAACTAACGGATCAGTGATGCGCCACTTGAACCCGACACGACGTTCGATTACGCTCAGATATTCGTCCACTCGATTTTCTTTCGGGAGTCCTGCCCATGTTAAAAATCAATAATCCAGAATTGATTCCGCTGATCAAATCGTCTTACACGGCCGCCGATTTGAACGCCATCAACGCGTTCCTTGCAGCGCACGGTACACTCGATTTTAAAACTCTGCCCAACGGACTTTTCCCCGCTGCAGATTTACAACAGGACGCGCAGTACACGGGTTACGCCAGCATCTGGATCCGTGACAATATCCACATCGCTCACGCGCATCTTGTTGCCGGAAAACCCGCTGCCGCCGTCGCCGCCGTCACATCACTTCTGACGTACATGAAGAAGCAAGAATCGCGTTTCATCACCATCATCACGAAGCAATCGGACCCGCAATCCGTGATGCTTCGCCCGCACGTTCGCTTCGATGGCTTCACGCTCAGCGACATCGACCAGACGTGGGCCCACGCGCAAAACGACGCGCTCGGTTATCTGCTGTGGCTTTATTTCAAACTCGCCGACGCTGGCCACATCACACCTTCATCCGGCGATCTCGATTTCATCGCACTCTTCCCGCACTACTTTAAAGCGCTCCCATTTTGGGCCGACGAAGACAGCGGGCATTGGGAGGAGACGCGCAAAGTCGCCGCGTCCAGCATCGGTGTCGTCACCGCCGCGTTGACGATGATGCGCGCGTATTGGTCGGAGAAAAGTCTCGAGGGCAAGCACGGCGCTACGTCCTATTCTGTCACACTCGATCTGCTCGATGACCTGATTTCAAACGGCCAAAGCGCACTTCACACAATCCTTCCCAGCGAATGTATTCAAGAGGCCCCAACGAAGAAACGGCGCAACGACGGTGCGCTCGTCTTCCTGATTTATCCACTCGATGTCCTCGACGAAAAAACGGCTGACACGATTTTGAGCGATACGAAAGCCACGCTTCAAGGCGACTATGGTATTCGCCGCTACATCGGCGATTCGTTCTGGGCACCGGGCTATAAATCGAAACTTTCTGAAGATGTCCGCACGGCTGATTTCAGTAACGATCTTTCCGCGCGCGACGCCATGCTCGAAAAAGGCCAGGAAGCGCAGTGGTGTATTTTCGATCCGACGATCTCCACCATTTATGGTCGCCGTTACCAAGCGACGCGAAGCCCCGAAGACCTCGCGTTGCAGATTGAGTATCTTAATCGCAGCCTCGGCCAAATCACTAACACCGCTGGCCCATACCCTGCATACCGCTGCCCGGAATTGTATTACATCGAAGACGGCTACTACGTTCCAAGCGATGCGACGCCGCTGCTGTGGACACAAGCCAATCTCCTGATCGCGCTGATCACGATGGAGGCGAGTTTGAAGGTGTCATAAATAATGTTGGGATGAGACGGCGCAACGGCCTTCGGTGTAGTCCTCCTTAAAGGAGCGGCGACAATCCTGCTGCCGTAAATTCTTTGGAGTCATAATTCGCATGTCCAAGATCGCTCTCGCATCGCTTCTCCTCATCGCTTGTTCCTTACGCGCCGAATCCGTCGTCCTCTTCGCGGGTGGAGGCACCGGCCCTGACGGCGGTCCGGCCATTGGTGCGAAAATCAAGATTCCGTTCGCGGTTGGTTTCGACAAAGTGGGCAACGCTTACATCCCGGAATTCGGCGGGGACCACGTTCGCAAAGTGGACACCAAAGGTGTCATCACCACGATCTCAGGCAACGGCACCAAAGGCCACACCGGCGACGGTGGACCGGCCAGCGCAGGCACCGTCAACTGGATGCACAATCTCGTCGTCGGCCCGGACGGCAACATCTATATCGCTGACACCGGTAACTTCTGCGTCCGCAAAATCGATCTCGGTACCGGCATCATTTCAACACTCGCCGGGACTGGAAAAAAAGGGTTCAGCGGCGACGGCGGTCCAGCGACGCAAGCGATGTTCGGCGGTGTTTTCTGCGTTGCGTTCGACGCCAAAGGGGAACATCTTTACGCGCTCGATCTGGACAACAAACGCGTCCGCAGCATTGACATGAAAACTGGAATCGTTACCACAATCGCTGGGAACGGGAAGAATGGTGTTCCGGCAAATGGCTCGGACGCAGCTTCTTCTCCACTCGCTGATCCACGCGCGGTTGCGGCCGATTCTAAAGGTAACGTCTACATTCTCGAACGTGGCGGCAATGCCTTGCGCGTCGTCGATACGGCGGGCAAAATTCACGCTGTTGCTGGGACGGGCAAATCGGGTTTCAGCGGCGATGGCGGCGACGCATTGAAAGCTGAACTCGCAGGACCTAAGCACATTTATTGCGACCACGACGACAACGTTTTGATCGCCGACACCAACAACCACTCCGTCCGAAAATACACGCCGAAAGATGGTAAGATCAACCGCATCGCCGGGACGGGAAAATCGGGTTCCGCCGGTTTGAACGGCCCACCCGAGCAACTCCAATTGAGTCAGCCGCACGGCGTCTATGTGGATGCAGCAGGCACCCTTTTTATCACTGACAGCTACAACGACCGAATCCTCAAAATTGTGAAGTAAGCTCAGGCGCATTTCAACTCGGAGCCTTTTAATACATGTCCTCTTTCAACCGCCGTACCTTCTTAAAGACCAGCGCCGCTGGAATCGCCGCACTGGGCTGCAACGCTTTGCGCGCCGAAGACGCGAATCCCTACGGGCCATTCAAGGTCGGCATCGCGACGTACACGCTCCGCAATTTTAAAACGCTCGATGAGGTTCTCGCCAAAATCAAAGAGCTGGGCCTTAAATACAGCGAGTTCAACAAAGCGCATCTGGTCGTCACATCCGACGCGACGAAGATCAAAGAGTACAAAGAGAAACTCGGAGCCGCAGGCATCACGGCGCTGGCCATCTGCGTCTATAAATTCGATGACAAGCCCGGTGCGAATCGTGCGGTTTTCGAATTTGCAAAAGCCATGAACGTCCCAACCATCAGCGCGACGTTCTCCAGCAAAGGCGCGTTGTCGCTCGACAAACTCTGCGACGAATTTCCGGACATCCGCGTGGGCATCCACAACCACGGCCCGACCGATGAATACAAGTCGCCGGAGGATGTGTTGTCATGTGTGAAAGACCGCCACAAAAACATCGGTGCAACCGCCGACCTCGGTCACTACATCCGCGCGAAACAGGACCCGCTCGCTGTCATCGAAAAGCTGAAGGACCGTCTCTACGGCATCCATTTCAAAGATTATAAAAATGAGAATGGAAAAGAGAAAGAGATGATCGCGGGCGACGGTGTGCTCAACATCAAAGAAACGCTCGCGCTTCTGAAGAAAGTCAATTTCCAGGGTTGCTTGTCGCTTGAGTATGAACAGAACCCCGCAGATCCGATTCCCGATTTAAAAGTCGCGTTGGCTCGGATTCAAGCAGCGGCAAAAGAAATATAAATGAGCGCGCACGACGCATTTCGAAGCTTGCGGTAGCTACATGAAATCTTTATAGTGCCCGGATCACACTGACAAAATAAGAGGAGCCGCTATATGTCCGACGTTGCTGCCACGCCGAATTCCCTACCTTTAAGTCGCGAACATGAACGCTTGAAAGAAGCTCCGAACAGTGGAGCCGCGTGGCGTCGTTGGGGTCCGTATGTCAGTGAACGTTCCTGGGGCACGGTTCGCGAGGATTACAGCGCGAACGGCAACGCATGGGATTTCCTCACGCATGAACAGTCGCGTTCGAAAGCCTATCGCTGGGGCGAAGACGGCCTCGCCGGGATTTGCGACCGCTATCAACTTCTGACCTTCGCGCTCGCCTTGTGGAATGGCCGCGACCCGATTTTGAAAGAGCGCGCGTTCGGCGTGACCTGCACCGAGGGCAACCACGGCGAAGACGTGAAAGAGTATTACTTCTACTGCGACAGCACACCGACGCACAGCTACATGAAGTACCTCTATAAATATCCGCAGGCCGAATACCCGTATGCTGATCTCGTCACCGAAAACAAGCGGCGCGGCGGGCGCGGATTTGAATACGAATTGCTCGACACCGGGGCCTTCCACGAGAACCGATATTTCGATGTCGTCGTCGAATACGCGAAAGCATCCGCTGAAGATATTTGCGTCCGGATCGAAGTCTTCAATCGCGGCCCGGAAGCAGCGCCGATCCATGTACTGCCGCACATGTGGTTCCGCAACACATGGTCCTGGGACGAAACGCCCGGGCACGAACCGGAGATTCGCGTCGCACAAAGTGGCGGCGATTCCGTCTGCATCGTGGCTGATGACACGCATGGCGACCGATTGAAAAAACTGCCGTTCGAATACAAATTGGGCCAGCGCTTTTTGTACGGTGATGCTGGTGGTGAAATGTTGTTCACCGACAACGAAACTAACGGCCCGGTGGTGTATGGTCCCGGCGCGATCAGCCGCAAGCCGCACACAAAGGATGCGTTCCACCGCTACGTCGTCAACGGCGACAAGAGCGCGATCAAAGCTGAAAAGATTGGGACGAAATCGGCGCTCCATTACAAGTACGTCGTGCCCGCTGGCGGCTCGGTCGTGCTGCGCATGCGCATGTCGCCCGAGCACATTGATGGCGCGTTGCAAAAGGTTGATGCAATCGTTTCTCAGCGCAAGTTGGAAGCCGACGAATTTTACGAAACGATTCATCCGCCACGTGCAACGCCCGACGAACGAGCCGTCCAACGCCAGGCGTTTGCCGGATTGCTTTTTGGCAAACAGATTTATCTCTTCGACGTGAGTACATGGTTGGAAGGCGATAATCCGAATACGCCGCCGCCCGAATCGCGCAAGAAAATTCGTAACCAGCATTGGCGACATCTGAATTCGATGCGCATTCTGTCCATGCCGGACAAGTGGGAATACCCGTGGTTCGCTGCGTGGGATTTGGCGTTCCATTGCGTGACCATCGCCATCGTCGATCCTGACTTCGCGAAAGAGCAATTGTGGTTCATGCTCTTCGAACAATTCCAGCACCCGAACGGCCAGATCCCAGCGTACGAGTGGGAATTCTCGGATTTGAATCCGCCCGTCCACGCGTGGGCGTGCTGGCGCGTTTACAATACCGAGTTCAAACGCACGGGCAAACGCGACCGCGAATGGCTCGAAAAATGTTTCCACAAATTGCTGATCAATTTCACGTGGTGGGTCAACAAGGTTGACAGCTCCGGCAACAACGTTTTCGAAGGCGGCTTCCTCGGCCTCGACAATATCACCGTGCTCGACCGCAGCGAAAAACTACCCGACGGCGTGGTCCTCGAACAATCCGATGCGACGGGCTGGATGGGTATGTTCTGTCTGAACCTGATGCGCATCGCGCTTGAGTTGGCATACACGAACAAGGCGTACGAAAGCCTCGCGTCGAAGTTCTTCCAGCATTACATCTACGTCGGCGCGGCGATGAAACGCATGGGTGGACGCAAGTATTCGCTCTGGGATGAGAACGACGGATTCTTCTATGACACGCTGCGCTACAAGGACGGCAGCTTCCATAAATTCCGTGTGCGTTCGCTCGTCGGCCTGATCCCGTTATACGCGATTCAACGTCTCGAATTCGAATGGACCAACCAGTTCGCTGAATTCACTCAGAACGTACATTGGTTCATGGACAACCGCCAGGACTTGGTGCAGAGTTGTTGCTACGTCGTGGAAAAAGAGCCGGGCAAAAAAGTCGTCGTGCTGGCCATCGTTGACGAGCACCAGATGAAGGGCATCTTGTCGCGTGTGCTCGATCCGAACGAATTTCTGTCGGATTACGGCATCCGCAGCCTTTCGAAGTACCACGAAAAGAATCCGTTCACGTTCGGTCACAGCACGGTCGTGTACGAGCCGGCGGAAGCGGAATGCAAGATCAAGGGCGGCAATTCAAATTGGCGCGGCCCGATTTGGTTCCCGACGTCATTCTTGATGATCGAAAGTCTGCGCAACCTCGGTAAAGCCTACGGGACGACATTGAAGGTCAAAGCGCCCGGCGACGAAAGCCGCGAAATCACACTCGGTGAAATGGGTGAAGAAGTCGCCAACCGCCTAATCAAAATCTTCGTCAAAGGCCCGGACGGACGCCGCCCGTGTTACGGTGGAACTGAAATCTTCCAGACTGATCCACACTGGAAAGATCACGTTCAATTCTTCGAATACTTCCACGGCGATAACGGAGCCGGATTGGGCGCGTCGCATCAAACCGGATGGACGGCGCTGGTGGCGTCGTTGATTGATGAATGGAGACGGGATTAAGATGAGTTAAGTGAGGCGAGGGTTTGGTAACTCACCATCCCCATCCTTACCCCAACGCTTCAAACAAGCAGCGTATCTCGTCGTCGATCTCCTCTTCCGTTTCGACCGTTGCGGCGATTTCGTCTCGGAGGAGGATCGCGTAGCGTTGTTTTAGCCGGTAAACGGCGACTTTCACCGCACCCGGGCTCATTTTCAATTCCTCTGCCGCGTTCGCGTAGCTGTCGGTGGCGATCTGGGATACGTCGGCCATCAGATAGCCTTTAAGCCGCTCGAACACCGCCTGTTTTCCGGAGCGTTCGTAATCCGTGCGCAGACAAGACAATACTTGATCAAGCAGGATCAGTGCCCAGCGGCGTTCGAAAATTTGTTCCGGAGTCAAGCCGCGCGCGGGTTCCTGAATGTACCGCCCCTCTGCATCGCGAAGTGCATCCATTGAAACGATGGTTCTGCCACCGCCGCGTTTTTGCGCGCGGGCGCGGTCGTGTTCATCTGCTAGAAAATGTTGGACGGATGCCAATAGAAATGAGCGGAAGCGACCGCGCTGACGGTCCACTTGTTGCAGGACCTTTTTTTCCAAGAGACAAGCAAAGAAACTCTGCGTTAAATCCTGAGCACTTTCCGCGCTGTTTCCTTTACGGCGGATGAAGGCATACAGCGGATACCAGTACGCGGAACAGAGCGACGCGAGCGCTTCGCTTGAATCCGGCGTCGACTCGTTGACGGCAGCGGCCAGCACAACACTCCATCGCGTCGTCGCAAAACGGGAGTTGGCGTGAGGCGGGAAGCCGTCAGGACTTGATGCGTGCATGTGGACATGATAGAAGCACTCGCAGCTTTTCAAGCACAGCTCTTATGATTCCATCCCAACACACTCCGATGTGCCCGACTTGCGGTTCCGAGATTTCTGCGGATGTCCCCTTGGGCCTGTGCCCCAAATGCCTGCTGCGCCCAACGCCTGCGGCCCCGCTCAATCATGAACGTGAAGCGCCGCGTCAGATCGGCGATTACGAAATCATCGGCGAACTTGCGCGCGGCGGCATGGGGATCGTGTATCGCGCGCGGCAGATCAGTCTGAATCGCACCGTCGCGTTGAAGATGATTTTGAAAGGCGAATTCGCATCGCCCCAGGACGTTCGACGGTTTCAATCTGAAGCTGAAGCTGCGGGGTCGCTCGACCATCCCAACATTCTTCCTGTATTCGATGTCGGCCAGGAAAAGCAGTGGCACTATTACAGCATGCGGTTGATCGAAGGCGGCAGTCTGGAGAGCCGATGCGGGACGGCGATGCCCGTTCATGAAGCTGCGGAAATCATCGCCACTGTTTCACGCGCAGTCCATCACGCGCATCTGCATGGCATTCTGCACCGCGATTTGAAGCCCGCGAATATCCTCGTCGATTTCAACGGCGAGCCGTTCGTGACCGACTTTGGTCTGGCCAAGCAGATCGGCAAACACAGCGACGCGACGCGCAGTGGCGTGATCATGGGCACGCCGCGTTACATGTCGCCCGAACAAGCCGCCGGTCAATCCAAGCGGCTGACACTGGCGTCCGACATCTACAGCCTCGGCGCCATTCTCTACGAACTGTTGACCGGTCGCGCGCCGTTCGATGGTGACTCGGCACTCGAATTATTGAAGCGCGTTGTCGAACAGGAACCGATGCGGCCGCGACGCGTCAATCCTGCGATCAGCCGCGATCTCGAAGCGATCTGTTTGAAGTGTCTCGAAAAAACTCCTTCGCGCCGTTATGCATCCGCCGAAAAACTAGCCGATGATCTCGAACGCTTTCTGCGCGGCGAACCGATAGCAGCGGCCTCGACCAATGTCCTCAAACGCATCGCGCGCGTTCTGGAGCGCAGCCAGTATGACATCGAATTTCACAAATGGGGCACGATGCTGATTGGCTTCGGGGTGATCATTCTGTTCGGTCATCTCGCCGCGTTTGTGCTGATCCAGTTGCGCCAGCCCGAGTACACGCTCTGGATCGCGCGTGGCATCCAGCTCGCGTTGGAAACGTGTTTCTTCTGGCGGTTCAGACCGCGCTCACAAGGACCGGCCAGTGCGTTGGAACGGCAGCTCTGGTCGATCTGGTTGGGCTTCCTGCTCGCCTACATCGCGTATCTCTTCGCGTGCCGCACGATGCTGAAACACGGGCTTGTCGTCAGCGGCGATCACGCGTCGCCTTACTGGCACGATCTGATTTTGTATCCTGCTTCAGCGACGTTATCGGGGCTGGCGTTTTTCATCATGGGCGGAAACTATTGGGGCCGCTTCTATCAATTCGGTCTCGCGTTCTTTTTGTTGGCTGCCTGCATGCCGTTTGCGCTGGAATGGTCGCCGTTGATGTTCGGAGGATTGACCTGTATCACGCTGGTGACATTCGGTTTGCATCTGCGGCTACTCGCTCGAGACGATTAATTTATTTTCTGCTGTAACCATTTTCAAAATTCTCCTCAATAATGGGCGGACGGGTTTGGCAACCCATATTTTAGAAGGAGGGGCAACACATGTCTCACGACGAGGACGTAGCGAAACCAGCCGCACCAGCGGCGGCAACCCAGGAGCCATCGCTGCTTGAAAGTCTGCTCGATCCACACCGGCTACAGCAACTCATGACATTCGGTGCGGGTCTGTTGGTGACGGGCCTCGTCATCTGGATGTGGGCGATTGGGATTTTCGAAAACAAACTCGCGATGGCCACTGGGCTCGGCGCTATCACGCTGGGAATGCTCGCAGGCGGTTGGTCGTTGCTGAAATTCACTCGCTATCAAATCGCCGGGAAGGCGATCACGCTGCTGGCGTGTACGGTCATGCCGCTGAATCTGTGGTTCTATCACGCGCAACATCTAGTGACGCTCGAAGGCCATTTGTGGGTCGCGGGTGTGGTGTGTTGCGCGCTGTATGCGATCTCTGCACTGACCTTGCGACAACCTGTTTTTGTCAACGTCACCATGCTCGGCGTTACGATGACTGGCCTGCTGATTCTCGCCGATGAACATGTCCAGAAGCTCTGGGAAATCGCGGCGCCTTCGACGCTGCTTGTGATTATTGGATTAATCGGAATTCATATCGAACGCGCGTTTCCTCCTGAAGGCGATTTCTCACGGAAAAGTTTTGGACGGGCATTTTTTCAATCTGGCATTATCGCATTGACCGCAGGTTTGATGTTGCTGTTCGGCGCGCAACTTGCCGCGTGGGCTTCGGAGCCGGCCATTTACTTCTTTGGGATGCGCGAAGCACCGGCGATTGGAGAGAGCCACTCGCTGCAATTGCTCGCTTTGTGTCTGGTCGTCGCAGGAGCGTATGCGTATATGTACGCCGATTGGGCGGTGCGGCGATCGAGTGCGTTTCTGTTCGCCGCTGCGTTCAATCTGATTTGGGCGGAAGTCCTGGCGATCAAGCTGCTTGCGATTCACATCAACGAAGAAGTCGCTATTGCGGTGCTTGCGATCACGGCGCTCGGCGTCAATGTGTTGCAAGCGTATGCGTCCCGCGCTCACGAGAATTCACCAGCGGGTTCGGACGAAACGAAAGGGGGATCGCTTGCTCGTGGCGGCTACGTGCTCGGATTGTTCATCAGCACGATTCCGTTGGTGATCGGATTTGAATTGCATCTCCGCGCGACGTATCGGTTCGTCTATGACGCGTGGCCTTTTACGCTCGGCGTGACGTATGCGAGTGTGATGGCGATCACGGCGGTGTCGGCTCGCGCGGGCGCTCACATTTATCGCAAGCAACGCCCGATGCTGTCGGAAACGTATTTCTTCGCGACGGCTGCGGCGACGTTGATGTTTGCGCGCGGCGTCCTGGCATTGTGCGGCATTCAATCGGCTGAAGTCGTCGCGCCGTGTTTGATGTTGATCCCCATCGCCTACTTGATTGCGTCGCGCATTAATCGAGACTCCACGTCTGAACGCCCGCTGGCTCGCGTGGCGCAGATGGCCACGGCGTTTCTGCTCGCGTCCGTCGTCGCCGCGTCGATTCATCTGGTGCCGGAACGCGTCTACGACGCTGTGCGCGGACATTCGACGAATCTGCTGCTCTCAGTGTTCTTTGGTGAAGCCGCGATCTTCTATGTGCTTGCAGCTTTGTTCCGAAAAAAGGATGGTCACCTTTATATGGCCACCGCGACAGCCTGCGGAGCGGTGTGGCAATTGCTGAATTATTGGAGCTTGCCGGAAGAGTATTTCACGCTCGTCTTCGCAGTCGCTGGATTGGCGCTGATTATTTCGGAACGGTTCCTGATCAAAAAAGAAGGCGCTACATCACCAGCGACACACCCCGCCGCGCAATGCGGTCACACGTTGCTGTCGATGTCCTTTGTTGCGGCGATCCTGTTGACGATGAGCAGACTGTTAGTCGCAAGCGCTAACATCCATTTCCCGCTGCTGGTCCTGTTGATCCTCTTGTCGGGATGCAGCATGATTGCCGCGTGGCTGTCACGTGACCCCAGCATTCGGAGTTGGTATGCCGTCACGACGTTCACTGAAGTGGGGCTGACGTTCCTTGTGTTGAATGTGCTGAGCACGTTGCGGTTCTGGGACAAGATGGAGTTCTTCTGTGTTGCGGTGGGTGTGTTCTTCCTGACGATGGGCCACCTCCGCTGGTACCGCGAACGTGCCAATAAATCGCTCGACGATTGGACCAGCATGTGTCTTGGAATGGGCAGCGTCTTTGCTTCGTTCCCGTTTATTTTCGCAGTTCTGATCCAGCGAGGAGGATCGTCCTCTCATTGGACCACGATGCGGCTGGTGAATGAAGTGGGCATTCTGGCGATGGGTTTGGCACTGGTCGGGACCGGAACGTTGTTCAAACTCCGATCCACAACTGTCGCTGGCGGGTTCACGATGTTTGTGTACATGCTCAGCCTGCTCTTCTTCGTCCGGCTGCCGGAAAAACTTCAAACGGTTGCCGTCTACATGATGTTCGGCGGCGGAGCATTCTTTGCCATCGCACTGGTGCTGAGCTTGTATCGAGATTTTATCCTGGCACTGCCCGAGTATATCAAACGCCGCGATGGCATTTTCCGGGTATTGAATTGGAAGTAAGGAGCCCTTAAACACGATCCGTCACGTCATCCCAACTATCGGGGAGCCATTGCGCTCCCCGATTTGATTCTATATTGCGGTTTAGAAACTCCAGATCGCGCGACGCTGTCGAAGGGTGTGTGTGCTTCAGGATCACTCCCCTGTTACACGCCGAAACATCCTCGCCTCAAAAAGTTCGGCCAGCTTTCCTCAGCGATAGATCGTCCAATCCACTTCCGAGAAAATATTGTCGCGCCATTCGAGGTCGGCGAGCCAGGGTTCTTCGATACGGCTTTCCATCAATTGCAGGTAGAGGCCGTTGAATCGGTGGAGGTGGTCCTTCGTGCGCTTCTCGGCGTAGGCGACCATCGTGCCGGTCGTGATGATGAACGCCCAGTCGCTGGATTGTGCGAGCAGCAGTTCGCGCGCGGCTTGTTTTAACGCACGCTCTTCGAGCTCGTTCGGCGTGACGAAGGTGTTCGCGAGTTCCTGCATGTGAACTTCTGCGGCGTGAAGGTGGCGGTAGATCCAGTCGTTGCCGTTATTGAGCCAGACTTCGTAATAACCTTTATCGCCCCAGGAACTGGCGCTGGGTTCGATGATCTGCTGCTTGGGGAATTTCTCCAGAAAGCGCGGGGGCGTGGTCAGCGCGATGTCGCTTTGGTCATAGGCGATTTTGCGCATCATGTAGTTCAAAAACTGCGGGCCTTCGAACCACCAGTGCCCGAACAATTCGGCGTCGTATGGCGCGACGATGCAGGCTTCAGCTCCGAGCGCGCCCTTGAGCCAGTTCGCTTGCTTCACGCGGTTGTGCATGAAATTCGCGGCGTGTTGCGCCGCCTTTTCAGTGGCCCACGCTGGCATGTAAGCTGCCTTTTCATTCAATCCAACTTTGCCGGTGATGCGATGGTATTTCATCCCAACATTGCGCCGGACGCCATCGTTGTGGAGGTACGGTTTGATGTAAGGAAAGTCGCCGTCGTAGCCGATGTCGCGGTAGAATTCGCGGTAATCGACGTCGCCGGGATAACCTTCTTCGCTGGACCAAACCTGGCGACTGCTCTCGGCATCGCGAGCGAATGCAGCGACGCCCGCGGGGCTGTACACCGGGCGAAACGGCCCGAAGCGCGGACGCGGTGAACCGAAGACGATGCCGTGCGTGTCCATGAAAAAGAATTCGATGCCAGCTTCCTGGAGATGCTTGTCGATGCCGGGAGCGTAGGCGCATTCGGGCAGCCAGATGCCGCGCGGTGCGCGTCCAAAATGCTTTTTGTAATTCGTGACCGCAATTTGAATCTGCGCTCGAACTGCGGATTCGGTGACCATCAGCGGCAGAAATCCATGCGTCGCACCACAGGTGATGACTTCGATGAAGCCTTTGTTTTGATAGTGGCGGAAGCCGTTGACGAGGTTGTGGCCCCAGCGTTCAAACGTCGCGAGGCAGTCCGCGAAATGCTTCTTGTACATCTTTGACGCAGATTCGAATTCGGTTCCGAGCGTTCGTTTCAATTCCTTCTCGGTCAATTCGGTGAGCTTGCGCAGCTTGTTTTCGTAGCGCCCTTGCAGCAACGGATCGGCGAGCATTTCGCACAGCGGCGGCGTAAGGCTCATCGTAAAACACGCGTTGACGCCATCGCGTTCAAAGCCATCGAGCATCAAGAGCAGCGGAATGTAGGTCTCGGAGACCGCTTCGTAAAACCAATCCTCTTCGAGAAACTCGGGATACTCCGGATGCCGCACATATGGCAGATGCGCGTGCAGCATCATGCAGAGGTAACCGGTGGCGTTGGCGTGGTCGGCGGGCATAGTCTGAACCTGGATTAAATTGCGTCTTTGCGAGAGAAAAACGAGCGCTTAAAAACTCATTTCCTTGGGCACAATCACGACGCCTCCCGCCGAAACGGCGAAGCGTTTTTTGTCTTCGACGGGGTCGTAGCCGATGGTTGCGCCTTCAGGAATCTGGACGCCTTTGTCGACGATCGCTCGGCGCACGCGCGCGCGGCGACCGATGCTCACACCTTCCATCAGGATGCAATCTTCGACCTGGCTGTAACTGTTGACGCGCACGCCCGGCGAAAGGATGCTGCGGATGACACTGCCGCCTGAAATAATCACGCCGGGGGAGACGAGGCTGTCGAGCGCTTGACCGCGCCGCGCGGAGCCTTCAGCGCCGGGTTCGGAGTGGATGAATTTCACTGGCGGATTTTGTTCGCGGTAGGTTCGCACCGGCCACGTTTCATCGTAGAGATTGAAGAGCGGGTCGGGCTTGGTCAGTTCCATGTTCGCATCAAAATACGAATCCATCGTGCCGACGTCGCGCCAGTAGGATACGTCTTTTTTGTTCTCGTCCTGGAAGGGATACGCGAAGACGCGCGCGCCGTCGTTGACCATTGATGGGATGATGTTCTTGCCGAAATCGTGTGACGTTTCCTGGCGCGCGTCCTGCGACACGCGGCGCACCAGTTCTTCGGTCGAGAAGACGTAGATGCCCATGCTGGCGTAGCATTGATCGGGCTGGCCCGGAATCGTGGCGGGATTCGTCTTGGGTTTTTCCTGGAAGCCGACGATGCGGTTGTGTTCATCGGCGACGGCGATACCCAATTGGTTCGCTTCAGATTTATGAACGTTGACGCAGGAGATCGTCAGGTCCGCGTTTTTGGCAACGTGGTCCTCGATCATTTTTGCGTAATTCATTTTGTAAATATGATCGCCGGCGAGGATCAACACGCGCTTGGGCTTCTCGCGTTCGAGGTTGTAAATGTTCTGAAAGATCGCGTCGGCTGTGCCGAGGTACCATGACGTCCCGGCGCGTTGTTGCGGCGGCAGGATGTGGATGAACTGGCCGATTTCCGGATTGTTGAACAGGCCGCTCCATCCCAGCATGATGTGGCGGTCGAGCGAAAATGATTTGTACTGCGTCAGCACATAGACATTCATGCACTCGGAATTGAGGCAGTTTGAAAGCGTGAAATCGATGATGCGATACATCCCGCCAAAGGGCACGGCGGGCTTCGCGCGGTCCTTCGTCAGCGGATAGAGGCGCTCGCCTTGTCCGCCGGCGAGGATGATCGTGAGGGTGTCTTTCAGCAGTTGATTGGCCATGATGGAAGGTCGTCCAAAAGCGGGTTCAGAATCGGATGGGGTGGCGAATCACAGCATCTGCACGGCGTGAGGCGCGCAGAGTGAACATCGACGTTGAGCGGTGAGTGCGCGCGCGGAATGGGCTTCCACGTTTAGCTCAGAATGCCACGGGCTTTCAGCACGTCGCGGATCTTGCTTTTCAATTCTGTCGTGTCGCCGGATTTGACAACGTAGCCGTCCGCGCTCCACGTCATGAAATTATTTTTGTAATTCGAATACGCCGTGTTGAGGATCACCGGAATGGTCCTGTCCTGGGCGAGGATTTTGCCGAGCGTTTCGATGCCGTCCATTCCAGGCATGGAAATGTCGAGCACGATCAAGTCCGGGCGTCCGGCCTTCAGCGCGTCGAGGCCTTCTGGACCGCTTGCGGCTAGTGTGACTTCGTGACCGTCGTCTTCGAGATCGATCTTGTACAACTGTCCCTGATTTCGATCATCATCTACAACCAGTAGTTTTGCCATGGGCGCGCGTCTCCAGTCTCGGTTGCTTTTATCCTACCACTTTCCAGAAAAATAAAAGGACATGATTGCTATGCGGGTTGGAAGCCCGCAGTCACGGAACGACGTTCAGATTTTCACGCTGCGCAAAAACTCCGCCGCGTCTTCGGGCGGAACCGGGTTGATGTAGAAACCGGTGCCCCATTCGAATCCAGCCTGTCGCGTCAAGCGCGGAATGATTTCAATATGCCAGTGAAAGTGCTGCAAGTCGCCCGCGTGAAAGGGTGCCGTGAAGATCATGTAATTGTACGCCGTATTCTTCAGGCCTTTTTCGATCTTCGCGACGGTGCGTTTTAGAATGTAGGCGAGTTCTTCGCAGAGCGGTTGGTTCAGCGTTTCGAAATGTGACGCGTGATTCTTTGGAAGAATCCACGTTTCAAAAGGCGTGCGCGCGGCGTACGGTTCGAACGCGATGAACTGGCCTGAATCCATCACGAGGCGCGCCTTCTGCTCGACTTCCTGAATCGCAATGTCACAGAGCAAACAGCGTCCGCGAAAATCGTAAAAACGTTTACACGCGTTGAGTTTTTCTTCGACGTGGTGCGGAACAATCGGCGTGACGATCAGCTGGCTGTGCGAATGGTACACGGTCGCGCCTGCCGAACGCCCAACGTTCTTGAAGAGCATGCCGTATTTCAAACGCTTGTCACGGCTCAAGTCCACGAGCCGGTCGCGGTACATCCATAGAATTTCCTGAACGTGCTCGTCGGTGCAGCCGGTGAAACTGGCGACGGTCTCCGGCGTGTCGATGATGACTTCGTGTGCGCCGACGCCTTTCATGCTGTCGTAAATGCCTTCGCCGCGTTTGTCGAGCGAGCCTTCGATTTGCAGCGCGGGGTATTTATTGGGAACGACGCGGATGCGCCAGCCGGGCTTGTTGGGCAGCGTTCCGACTTTGCGATAGGACGCGATTTCGGCGGGTGTTTTGTCTTCGTTGCCGGGGGCGAACGGATCGAACGCGGGCGCTTCGTGACTCACTTCCGAATCAAAATCCGTCGGACGTTTCGCGCGTTCGGCGGCGATGATCACCCAGCGTTGTGAAAGGGGGTCTTTGCGTAGCTCCGACGGTATCACGCGCGTGCTCTCTCCTGATGCGGCTGTTGATGTTTGGACACTGAAACGTTATCGCTCCCGACGCGATATTCAAACACTTTCGGTCTCCCGGCGAAAATAGAATTCAGAGCACCATTCAGTCGCCGGCAAACAACCTCGCACAAAGACTCAAAGAGCACGGAGAAACACAAAGAAAATAAAGGTTAAAATGCTCTTTATAATTTAGTCTCCGTCCTTTGTGATTCTTTGTGCTCTTAGAGTCTTTGTGCGATCGCAGTTTAGGGGTGCAGATCGTTTACAAATTCAGAATGCGAAATCGGGATGCGCGACTATACTCTGCGAAACGCAGTGAATGTCCTTGTGCCAGCGATTCGACTCACACCGTTGGAGGTGCATGATGCTCTGCCCCAATTGCAATGAACCGGTCGCCAACTCCGCGCTGGTTTGTCCGTCGTGCCAATTCAAAATCGATGAATCGCGCGACTGGTTAACGACATTGCTGCTCGCGATTGTTTTGGGAAAGTTCGGTGTGCATCGCTTTTACACCGGGCACATTGGCATCGGTATTTTGATGCTCTGTACGCTGGGATGCTGTGGCATTCTGTGGATTTATGACATCATCACCATTGTCACGGATTCGTACCGCGATCACAACGGCCGGCGTTTGGCTCGGAGGCATTAAGTTCAGGTCATGCGGATTATCTTTTGCGGCACGCCCGACTACGCAGTTCCCTCGTTGAAAAAACTTCACGCGCTCGCGCCCAGGCACGAGGTTGTGGGCGTCGTTTCACAACCGGACAAACCGAAGGGGCGCGGGAATTCGAAGACGCCGACGCCTCCGCCGGTCGTTGATGCGGCGCGTGCGTTGGGCATTCCGAACGAATGCATTTTTCAGCCGAAGTCGATCAACTCGAAAGTAATCCTCGACGCGTTGCGCGCTCTGCAGCCGGACATTTTGTGTGTCGTGGCGTACGGGAATATTTTGAAGAAAGAAGCGCTGGAACTCGGGCGCGTATTTCCGATCAACGCTCACGCGTCGCTGCTGCCGAAGTATCGCGGGGCCGCTCCGATTCAGGCGGCGTTGCTGGCGGGTGATGCGGAGACCGGCGTGTGTGTGATGAAGATGGAAGCAGGGCTGGATACGGGGCCGGTGTTTTTGCGGCGCGTGATTTCGATTGATCCGCGCGAAACGGCGGGGACGCTGCATGATAAACTTGCTGATTTATCGGCGGATTGCTTCGCGGATGCGCTCGATCTTTTGGAGCGGAATGACTACGTCCTCGACGCCCAGGACGATTCGCGCGCGTCGTATGCGGCGAAGTTGGAGAAGACCAGCGGGTTGATTGATTGGAACGCGAGTGCGGTCACGATTGAGCGCTTGATTCGCGCTATGACGCCATGGCCGGGGGCGTGGACGCGGGTAGAATCGGCGGATGGAAAATGGGGTCAGCGCATTCGTGTTGCCGAAGCGGAGATTGCTGCGCCGGGAAGTTCGTCATCGGTTTTAAACGGACAGTTTTTAATCGCGAGTTGCGGCTCAGGCGAAGCGCTGTCGATTTCAAAAATCCAGCCCGAAGGCAAACGTGAAATGACCGTCGCAGAATTCTTGCGCGGAGCCGGAAAGCCGTTGATGAACGGCGTTCGCTGGAGTTAACGTGTCACGGCAAAATATCTTTGATCACGTGACCGTGGACTGGTTCAACGTACTACCTTCCAAATCAAACTAGGGAAGCATCATTCAAAAACAGTTCTCGGACATATTTCCAAATTTGGTGATGGATTTCTTCACGTGTCGATAGTCCGCTGACAATAAGTAGACTACCCGTAAGGTCTTTGTTAGAAAGAAATTTCACATAATTATTTTTTACCAACTCTAATTTCGGCAAATGATGATACAGTTCAAAATGAGTACTTCGATTTTGAATTCTGTCCATACATATCACAGGATCAGTGTCTACAAAAATAGTCAAATCAGGAGTTTTAGCAAAAGAATTAATTTTCAACAACAAATCAACATCAACGCCGTCGGCGGCTTGATAGGCCAGATTGCTCAATACGTATCTATCTGATATTACCCAGCGATCTGCATTCAAGGATTTCATAATTCCGTTATGAACATTAAACAAATGATCAGCACGATCAGCTGCAAAAGCCAGTGAAAGACTTATTTGATCCAGAATAAGCCGACCTTCGATCGCTTGACGAATCAACGCTCCTAATGGGCCTGTCGAAGGTTCCTTTGTTGCCTCGACACCTATACTTTTATTTTCTAGCGCACGTTGTAATAGGTGCAATTGCGTAGAAGTACCCGCTCCATCCAATCCTTCAAACACAATAAAGCGACTTTTCGATGTCATTAGGCTAATTTCCATTGTATGAAGCGAATTCTTTCTTCAACCCCATCACATGCGCAGGGTAGCTTTTGGCATTTGTAACAATTATTCGCGTAACAGCGATTAAGCATATCACTAAGTTTCAATTCTGGTTCAGCCCGCTTTATAAAAGCAACTATCCATGCCGCACATGAGGCAACGCTAAGATGAAGAGCATCAATTTGTCCCATTCGCTCGACACTGCTGCTTTTTAATAGTAATTCACGTATCGCATTAAGTTTTTGATACACTCTGAGTGCAATGGCTTCCCTTGATAGCGATGAATTCGACACTCCAAAAATCTTGGCGAGTCGATTTTCCAATTCATCAATGCTTGAGCCATCGCTAAATTCTAAAATGTAACTTCCTTTAGAATAAAAATTCTTTAGGATTTGAGAATTTACGGCTTGTGCGGAGCTAGAATCCTGACCAGAGCATTTACATGGATTTGCTAAGCAGGCCAAACATTCATTTGGATATTTTAAGTTCAATAACGCTTCAAGCCCGGCATTGATTGACGTTGTGAATGCACAAAACCATCCGAAAACCTTGCCCGACGCGAAAACAACATCAAGAGAATTCCTTTGAATCGCACGAGTACATTCAATAAGCTCTTGAAAAGCGCACTCAACATGGTCAAGCAGTAAGGCAGGAGAACGAAGGCAATTTTTGGCACCATAAATTGCGAATATCTTCATCTCCAACTGGTCAAAAGTATTGATTTGACCTAAGTGATATGCCTTTGCTTGTTCGAGTAATAAAATTTGCAAAACTGATTGAATGGAAGCAATGCGAGTAGATAATGGGGCTAACATTTTTGTGACAAGATCACTAACATAAGTTGGGACTTGAGGATTTTGAACCGCCAGTGCGACATATTCGCATCTGCCGATACTTGTTAAAAGTGCAGTTGTGTTTGAAGAGTCGAACGGATACACTCCTGTCCAAATATAATAAAATACTACACCTAAGGAGAATAGGTCAACACGATGATCGTATGGCTTTCCATCCAATAGTTCTGGTGCGACAAATCGCATCGTCCCGACAAATGTTCGAGCGTTCACAGATTCAGTTATTATCTTGCTAAGTCCGAAATCTCCAATTACAGGGTCCGAAGTGTTCTTTAGTAAAACGTTTGCGGGTTTTAAATCCCTATGAATCACACCGAAGTAATGCGTTTCTCGCAAACCCCTACAAATGGCGATAGCATATTCCAAAAAATTGGCTCGAACGGAATCAGGGGCCCTCAGCATAAGTTCGTCGAGATTTTCCCCATCGATAAATTCCAATACGATGAGTCGCTGAGTAAGATCAGCTTCTATCTGGTGAACGACATTTCTTGCGTTACGAAGTCGTTGACCGCATTGAATTTCAAGCCGTAAGCACTCGTCTGGCAATTTAGAGTTTATCTTCTTTATTGCAACGATTTGGCCGGTAAGCGCATGTTTGCACTTATACACCACGCCAAAGGCACCTGAACCAAGTTCTTTTTCAACATGATATGTATTCTCATTGATGACAAATTCAGTGGTCATGTGTCAAATACCTTTTGAGGAAGCATCGATCATTGCGCGAACATTGCTATCCTTTGCCCACAATAATACGGTTTTTACTTTTTCAGCTGACCATTGAATGCGTCTACCGGTGTCTGCGATCATTTCTTCGCGGATTGAAGGAGGGTAATTCAAAATACCGTCTAAACTGTAATCACATAGTGCAACGCATGCCAAAAATTCCGTTAGCTCAGTTTCAGTGATAGAGACTGAGAAAAATTTTGGAAAATTGTTGATGCTCGCCCTGTCTAAAGAGCAATTCTGCTCTTGTGCACATTGCAGATAAGACTGCTTCAAGGCCTCGCGACTAGGCCGGTCTAAATTTACGAAAAGAGACTGTGACTTTAGAAGTGAGTCTTCTGAATTACTGCGCCAAAGTTCTGTCATGGCTTGATCTAATGTCATTGTTTTCATGGTCGATTCCCGAACAACTCAAATTCGCGTGATTACCTTCGGTTCAAAATCTGTCCATTATGGTCAGAGCGCAGAAAATCTTAGACCCGGTGTCAAAACGAGTCAAGCAAACTAAAACAATCGGCCAAAAAATTGATCCTATCATATTCAACAGTATCGCAAGGGTATAAAAGTGCAAACACAAATGTCGACCTGAATCTGGGGCTACGGATAAGCGCTTAACGGAAAGATTGTTGAAAATATTGTAAAC
>Ga0194061_1000281_pt1 | contig 31506 bp, 30 predicted proteins | sample SepL2221m_MetaG_FD_163423 | JGI IMG/M metagenome (GOLD analysis project Ga0194061, IMG submission 163423) | Anoxic zone freshwater microbial communities from boreal shield lake in IISD Experimental Lakes Area, Ontario, Canada - Sep2016-L224-21m | ecosystem: Environmental > Aquatic > Freshwater >... | reverse complement strand
TTACCTTCGTAATTCTCGCCTTTGCGCCCACCATGCTTGGAGTGGATCGAAAGTCGGAGGCGGCCGCAGCGGGGGAAAAGATCAAAGCCAGCGATGGCATGAAATTTATCTTCCAGAATCGTTATCTCCGCGCCCTTGCGATCTTAATTTCGGCATTTCTCTTCGCTGCGGGCACGCTCAGCATCGCAAATCTCTTTCTGCTCACCAAGGTACTTCACGCCTCAGTATTCATTTATGGGTTATCGGGGGCTGCATCAGCGCTCGGAATGATTATGGGCGGAGTTCTGCTCATGCAAATAACTATTCAAGTGAGTCAACAGCCCAAAGCCATCGCCATCGTCTTGGGTGGTACTGCGCTCTGCATCATCGGGATGAGCTTTGCTGGACATTGGTCCATTGTTCTTATACTTGATCTCTTTTTGGGTATTTTGATTTCGATACTCACCAATTTGATTTCGACTATTTTCATTCAACGCTCACCCAGCGATATGCGGGGTCGAATCGGCGCTGCGCTTAATGCCTTTATAAATCTTGGGATGATTGGGGCCTTGCTCATTTCTGGACCACTCATTGATTGGTTGGGAACAAGAAAGCTACTGCTCGTCGCCGGTCTCGCTGCGCTGGTTATTCTTGCGGTATTTGGCCCTGCAATATTCCATGACGAGGTCCCGGCATCGGAAGAGTGACTATTCTCGGGAGAGATAGATGAGTCCGGCGGCAACTATTACTACACCTAGCCACGAGTAGATGTTAAGACTCTCGCTCAGTACGAGTGCGGCGAGAAGAGTAGCGGTGGCCGGTTCTGCCAAGATGAGTGTGGAGGCCGTTGCAACTCGGATTTGATTGAGGCCATAGGCGTAGGCGATATAAGCAATTGCTGTGGGGACGATCCCGAGCCAGAGCACCATCAAAAATCCCGATCCTGTTACCAGGAAGTGGTTCTTGTCAATCATGAAGAAGGGGAGCAGCAATATCGCTCCCAGGCCAAATATTTTGTACATCGCTTCGGTAAAGGAGGCTCCGCCGTTCATCGCTCGCTTACTTGCAACGGCGAAGAGTGAGTAGGAAGCGCCCGCGCCTAAGGCGAGAAGCACGCCCGTGAGATTGAAATGGGTAAATCCTTTAGCCCCGGTGAGAAAGACGATTCCCACGGTTGTAATGAGCGTGGCCGAGAACCATCGACGGGTCGGTACCTCTCTATTAATAAGGTATCCAACAATTCCCGTGAGCGCCGGCGCAGAGCCGATCGCGGTCAAAGTTCCCACTGCTACGCCAGTAGAACGAACGGCCGAGAAGAATGAGATCTGATACAGGGCGACACCCACTCCGCCCAGAATTAAGTCAGAAACTCTGATTTTCGATCCGCCGGCTCTGAGGAGGTGGTGAAATGCCCAGAGAAATATCGATCCGAGCAGAAGGCGCGATGCGCCAACAACGAGAGGAGATGAACCACTGGGGCCAAGGGCTTGCGCGGTGCCGGTAGTTCCAAAGCAGATACCGGCGAAGACGACCGCTCCATAATCTTTGACGCGATTGTGCATGGTGGGAAGTCTAACTGCGTGAATTAGTCAAGCAGCCCCATATCGCGTCCGGATTGAGTGAGAGATGTGCGGGCATCGGGGTGAGCGGCAAAGGCGATCAGATTCTCGGCTTGTTCACGCTCGGACATACCAAAGCAGCGCGCGATTCCATTTTCAGTAACTACATGGGAGTGCTGAAAACTCGTCACCGCACCATCGATAAGCGGAATGATCGTCGAAGAATTTGATTTTGCATGCCAAGAGGGAAGTGCCATGAAGGATTGACCTCCAGTGGAGTGCAGAGCACCGGTGATGAAGTCAGTGGAACCGCCAAAGCCAGAGTAAATCTTGCCGCGTACGCGGGAGGCATTTGCTTGATCGTAGAGGTCAACTTGCAAGGCCCCATTGATCGACGTCATTCGAGCCTGCTTACCAATCTGAGAGGGATCATTTGTCTTCTCGGTACGAAACATGCGGACGCGGCGATTGAGATGTAGCCATTCGTAAAGGCGCTTGGTTCCAAAGACGAATGAAGCCGTAATGGGAACACCATCATCGAGTGCGCTCGCCTCTTCCATATTAAGCACGCCATCGCTAAAAGTTTCAGTCCAGATTCGCATTCCGGTTTTGGATTTGAGAAGCTCAAGTGTGGCATCGGGAACGGCGCCGATGCCAAGTTGCAGCGTGGAGTTGTCTTTGATCATGGGGGCAATCTTCTCCCCGATGGCTCGGCCAATAGGCGTGAGCCCTTTAGAGTGGTGCTCGGTGAGCGGCTCATCGGATTCCACCAAGAAATCAATCTCATGTTCATAGATCTGCGCATCCCCGTAGGTATATGGCATATGGCGATTGGCTTGCGCAATGACGATGCCACCGTTAGCTCTCGCCGATTCTATAGCCGCCGGCAAAATATTGACCTCAGTCCCAAGTGAAACCGTATCAAAGCGAGGGAGCGAGGTATGAATAAGTACCACATCGGGTTTGAGGTGACTCTTAATGAGGACCGGAAGTAGAGAAAGCCGGCAAGGAATGTAAGTGAGGTTATCCACCTTTCGCATCCCTGCGCCAATAAATGCCGACTCATATGAAACGCCCTCGCGGTGGGGGATTTCAACTTGTGCATTGAGCATGTGCAATCGATATTGGGGTACTTGGGCATCAAAGGCCGACATGAGCGCCTTAGGCATTGCAAAATTCCCGGAGACAACCACCCGTGGATTATCTGGGAGATCTTTCAATACCGTTTTTAGCTGCTCTAGGGAGATTCTTCGCATATGGTAATCGTAGGAGAGTCGAGGTAGATACGAAGTAGATAATCGGTAAATTGCGCGGTGCCAGCCCTCAAAATCTTATATTTCATCGCCTTTGTTACTCTGCTCACAGCGTATGATGGATTTATGATCATCGATGTATGGGCCGATGTCGTGTGTCCGTGGTGTTTCATTGGGAAGCGACGTCTAGAAAAGGCTTTGGAGACTTTCCCGCATCGCGATCAGATAACCATTCGGCATCGAGCATTTCAATTGCAGCCCGATATAAAGGAGACGGTATTAACCAAGAGTTATCTTGCGGAAAAATATCAGGCTTCGGTTGAGCAAGTTATTCAGATGCAGGCAAATGTATGTGTAGTAGCCGATGGCGAAGGCCTGTGCTACAACCTTGATGAAACCTTCTCGGGCAATACATTTGATGCCCATCGCCTTCTGCTCTGGTCTGCCACCGAGGGAAAGCAGGATGAACTACTCGAAGCTCTCTTCTCGAATTATTTTGAAAAATCCCTGTCGGTATTCTCACATGCGGATTTGGTCTCGGCCGCGGTAGGTGTAGGAATTGATGCAGATAAGGCCGATGATCTACTCACATCCAATCTTTATGTAGATGAAGTAATTGCTGATCGCAATCTGGCGGGGCAACTCGGCGCTACAGGTGTTCCATTTTTTGTTTTCGACATGAAATATGGAATATCTGGTGCACAACCCCTGGAAGCTTTTAAACAAACCCTGGAAAGTGCATGGGCAGATGAGGCTTCGGCAGCGCGACAGTAGAAACTGTTGCATTTAAGAGATACTCTAACGGGCATGACAATGGAGTCACCGCTAGCTACAGCGCTCTCGCAATTACGAGGCGCAATCGATCAATTAGGCCTTTCAGAGAATGACTGGCAGACCCTTTCAACACCAAGGCGAGTATTGCAAGTAGCGGTTCCGCTACGTCGCGATAACGGCGAAGTCGAAATGTATGACGGATTTCGAGTGCAATATTCCACGACCCGCGGCCCATCTAAAGGTGGTGTGCGTTACCACCCCGATGTAGATCTCGACGAGACAATTGCCCTGGCGATGTTGATGACTTGGAAGTGCGCACTCACCAATCTGCCTTACGGCGGAGCCAAAGGTGGGATAGCAGTTGATCCAGCAACACTTTCGTTGCGTGAAAATGAGAGATTAACTCGTCGCTACACCTCAGAAATTTTGCCGATCATTGGCCCAGAGCGCGATATACCCGCCCCTGATGTCGGAACCGATGAGCGCAATATGGCTTGGATGATGGACACCTATTCGGTGAATGCAGGATTTTCGGTGCCTGGGGTAGTCACGGGTAAGCCCATTGTGCTTGGTGGATCCCTAGGCCGCACCTCTGCCACCGGTGATGGTGTTGGTATTGCGACTCGTGAGGCGCTGCGCGTAAAGGGGATGCCGATCGAGGGCGCTCGTGTTGCGATTCAAGGATTTGGAAAAGTTGGATATTGGGCGGCTCGTTCGGTGGAAGATATGGGAATGAAAGTTGTCGCCATCAGCGATGTGACCGGCGGCGTTACTGGTTTCCCGAATGTGACTGCGCTCTGGGAACATTTCTTGGAGCACAAGAATCTGGATCTCCCAGGCACGGATCGCCTTTCCAATGAGGAGCTCTTGCATCTCGATGTCGATGTCCTCATTCCCGCAGCGCTTTCTGATTCCATTACCGAATCGACGGCGAGCAAGGTTAAGGCCAAGATTGTGGTGGAAGGTGCTAACGGACCTACGACCCCGAGTGGCGATGCCATCTTGCACGATAAGGGCATCCTGGTTGTGCCGGATATTTTGGCGAACTCCGGTGGTGTAATCGTCTCTTACTTCGAGTGGGTGCAAGATAAGCAGAATTACTTCTGGACCGCTGATGAAGTCAAGACCAACCTCTCCTCTATCATGATGAAGGCCTTCGATGAGGTGGAAGCCACCGCATCGAAAAAAGGGGTGACCTGGCGTGAGGCCGCGTTAATGTTGGGTGTAGGCAGAGTTGCCGAAGCGCACAAGTTACGTGGACTTTATCCATAAGACAGGCAGTAGATTTCTCCCATGAGCGACCTATATTCAGATCCACTAAGAACCGCTGCGCTCGCCGCAGCCGAATTAGCACGACTTACCGGAAAAGAACGCCACGATGTTGCCCTAGTGATGGGATCTGGTTGGGTCTCGGCGGCCGATGCTCTCGGCACTCCAACGCATGAATTTGAAGCGACTGATCTACCTGGATTCCCAGCCCCTACGGTCGTTGGTCATGGTGGAAAGATCCGTTCGTACGATCTCCAAGGTGCCAAAGGCACGATTCGCGCCTTGGTATTTTTAGGTCGCACACATTTGTACGAGGGCAAAGGAATTGAGCCAGTGGTTCATGGTGTCCGCACTGCTGTAAAAGCAGGTTGTAAAACCATCGTGCTTACAAATGCCTGCGGTGGGATCAATCGCGATTATGCGGTGGGCCAACCCGTTTTGATCAAGGACCACATCTCGTTGACCGCGGTAAGCCCGTTGATCGGCGCTGACTTTGTGGACCTTACAGATTTATATAGCAAGCGCATTCGGGCCATCTTGCGTGCTGAAGATCCCTCACTGGCAGAAGGGGTTTACGCGCATTGGCGCGGCCCTTCCTACGAGACGCCAGCTGAGATCAACATGATCCGCGTAATTGGTGGTGACTTGGTGGGAATGTCCACAGTTCCAGAGGCGATCGCTGCACACGCACTAGGCGCAGAAGTTGTCGCCATCTCACTTGTTTCAAATGCTGCAGCGGGAATTACCGGCGAGAAGTTGAGTCATGAAGAAGTTATGGCCGCGGGTAAAGCGGCGGCTGGCAAGATGGGCGCACTCTTGAGCAAGGTATTACATAAAATATGATCTCCGCAGAACTTCGCGCCGAAGTAGAGGAGTGGATTGGGCTCGATCCAGATCCCAAGACCGCTGCATTACTTCAGAGTTGGTTGGATAGCGGCAATGAAGGCGAACTGAAAGCAGCCTTCTCCGGTTTTCTACAGTTTGGAACCGCTGGACTTCGTGGACCAATTGGTCCCGGGCCATCGCGCATGAATCGCGCCGTTGTTTCACGAGCGGCAGCGGGAATTGCTGCTTATATGAAAGAGCGCGGCTTAACCACCGTTGTTATTGGACGCGATGCGCGCCATGGATCAGAAGATTTTACCTTCGAGAGCGCTGCAATTTTCAACGGCGCCGGCATGAAGGTCTTCGTATTGCCACGGCCGCTGCCAACACCCGTCTTGGCATATGCAGTAAGGGATCTCACAGTGGATTGCGGAATCATGGTGACCGCGAGCCACAACCCGCCGCAGGACAATGGCTACAAGGTCTATCTCGGGGGAGTCGTAGATGGGATCAATTACAACGCCTCCCAGATCGTTTCGCCCGCGGATGAGCAAATTTCCGCGCATATAGCTAAGCAAAATCACTTACTTGATCGCGGCAGCGAATGGACCATTCTGAATGATGACGTTCTTGACCGCTATGTAGCCCGCACCGCCAGCATCGCTCCAACTATTTACGAAGTGAAAGCTGTTTACACCGCGATGCATGGGGTTGGCACCGAGACCGTCGAAAAGGTATTCGCCCAAGCGGGCTATGCAGCGCCAATCTTGGTGAAAGCGCAGACCGCTCCAGATCCAGATTTCCCCACCGTGGCATTTCCCAACCCAGAGGAACCAGGGGCGATTGATCTCTCCCTTGAAGTGGCGCGTGCCAGTGTGGGCGATGTTGTGATTGCCAATGATCCAGATGCCGATCGCTGCGCAGCTGCCATGAACGATGGCGGAACGTGGCGCATGCTTACCGGTGACGAACTCGGCGGCCTCTTTGGTGAATACCTGGCGACATCTGCTCCCGAAAATTACCGCGAGAGATGCTTCGCTAACTCCATAGTTTCATCCTCTCTCTTAAGCAAAATTGCGAAGCGCCATGGCATCGAGTTTCATGAAACCCTCACTGGTTTCAAATGGCTAGCAAAGTTAGAGAACCTGGGATTTGGTTACGAAGAGGCGATCGGATATTCCGTTGATCCGCAGACCGTTAATGACAAAGATGGCGTATCAGCAGCGATCATGTTGGCGCGGATCGCAGGGGAGTTGAAATCACAAGGTTCTAGCATCTCCCAGTACCTCAAGGAGATTAATGATCGCTATGGCTTCCACAAGACGGTACAGATATCTATTCGGGTAAAAGAGTTGCCAAGTATTGGGCGGGTTCTCAATGAAATTCGCCAATCGCAACCCACTCAGATCGCTGGTTTGAAAGTCCTGCGCTTCGATGATCTGCTCCTTCCTAACGGTGCTCTGCCTCCAACCGATGGATTGCGTTTCTACCTCGAAAAGGATGTACGTGTGATCATTCGCCCTAGCGGCACCGAACCAAAAGTGAAGTGTTACATTGAAGTCGTATGTAAGAGCGATTCGGCTGCAGACCATCAACTCGCAGATAAATTAGTTGCACAATTGACTCCTGTGCTAATCGGATTCTTCGAATGATTATTGATTCGTCCGAGGCTTCACTTAAGGCTTTTCTACAGACGCTACCCCGTGTTGACGAAGTTGGGGTCAATGCGCGCGCCGCGATGTTGGCAACCCGAAGCATCAAGACCACGAGCAAGGCATGGGCAATCGACATGGCAATTTCGATGGTCGATCTAACAACACTCGAAGGAGCGGACACTCCTGGCAAGGTGCGGGCGATCTGCGCCAAGGCGGTGCGTCCTGATGCCACCGATCCATCAGTCCCTTCGGTCGGTGCGGTCTGCGTCTATAACGACATGGTTCACATTGCACGCACAACTCTCGATCAAATAGGTGGCAAAGCAATTCCCGTTGCGGCGGTCGCTACCGCGTTTCCGTCAGGACGCGCCTCCTTTGCCGTAAAGGCCCAGGACACCATGGATGCCATCAACGCCGGCGCTGCTGAGATCGACATGGTGATAGACCGTGGTGCTTTTCTCTCAGGGCGCTATGGCGAAGTCTTCGATGAGATAGTAAAGATCAAAGAGCTGTGCGGCGATAAAGCCCACCTTAAGGTGATTCTCGAAACCGGAGAACTCGTCACTCTCGATAATGTACGCAAAGCCTCCTATCTAGCCATGTTGGCTGGGGCTGATTTTATTAAGACCAGCACGGGCAAGGTTGCACCTGCGGCTACCGCCCCGGTTGTGCTCGTTATGCTCGAAGCGGTCCGAGATTACTTTGCGATGACCAAGGTGCGCATTGGTGTTAAACCAGCGGGCGGCATTCGAAACACCAAAGATGCAATCAAGCAACTTGTTCTCGTCAATGAGGTGGCTGGCCCAGAATGGCTTACACCGCAACTATTTAGAATCGGTGCCAGCGCGCTTCTCAATGATTTATTGTTGCAACGAATGAAGATGAGGGATGGCTACTACGCTAGCCCTTCTTACGTGACCCTGGACTGAGAGCGAATATATGAACCCCTTTGAATATGCACCCGCGCTGGAGTCGACTTCTATTGTCACGATTGCCGATAGGTACAAGCTCTTTATTAATGGAAAATTTGTGGCCCCCCGCTCTGGCAATTACTTTGCCACGATCAATCCTGCAACTGGTAAAAAACTTGCAGAGATTGCCGAAGCGAACTCAGCCGATGTAGATCTGGCGGTAAAGGCGGCGCGTGAGGCTTATGTAAAGGTGTGGAGCAAACTTTCTGCTGCCGAGCGCGGTAAGTACCTCTTTCGCATCGCACGAATCTTGCAAGAACGCGCCCGCGAGTTTGCGGTTTTAGAGACTCTCGACAACGGCAAACCAATCCGTGAATCCCGCGATACCGATATTCCCCTGGTTGCTGCGCACTTTTTCTATCATGCCGGTTGGGCAGATAAATTGAAGTACGCGGGATTGGGCGATCAACCAAAACCACACGGAGTTGTCGGTCAGATTATTCCTTGGAATTTTCCCATGCTGATGTTGGCTTGGAAAGTTGCTCCAGCCTTGGCAACAGGTAACACCGTTGTTCTTAAGCCGGCTGAAACCACCTCACTGACCGCCCTTCTATTCGCTGAAGTCTGCCAGCAGGCGGGACTTCCCAACGGCGTTGTAAATATCATCACAGGTGCTGGTGCCACCGGGGCTGCTCTTGTGAATCACCCCGGCATCGACAAGATCGCATTTACCGGATCCACCGATGTCGGCAAGTTGATCGCCACTTCGATCGCCGGAACGAAGAAGAGCGCCACCTTAGAGCTCGGCGGCAAAGCTGCAAATATTATTTACGATGATGCAGCTATCGACGAAGCGGTCGAAGGCATTGTCAATGGAATTTTCTTTAATCAAGGACATGTCTGTTGCGCTGGGTCGCGGCTTCTCGTGCAAGAGAATGTCGCGGATGAGGTATTGGCAAAACTTAAAGTGCGCATGAGCCACATCAGATTAGGAAATCCGCTCGACAAAAATACCGATATTGGTGCCATCAACAGCGCGGCTCAGCTCGCCAAAATCAAGGAACTATCCGCCGCCGGTGAGGCAGAAGGCGCCGAACGTTGGAGCCCACCCTGCGATCTACCGGGCGACGGCTTCTGGTTTGCCCCAACCATTTTTACGGGAGTCTCCCAAACTCATCGCATAGCCCGAGAGGAGATCTTTGGACCTGTGCTCTCAGTTCTTACCTTTAGAACCCCGCAGGAGGCCATTGAGAAGGCAAATAACACCCCTTATGGGCTGAGCGCTGGTATTTGGAGCGAGAAAGGCTCCAAGATTCTCTGGACCGCATCAAAACTCCGCGCCGGTGTGATCTGGGCAAATACCTTTAATAAGTTCGACCCGGCGAGCCCCTTTGGCGGATATAAAGAATCAGGCTGGGGTCGCGAAGGCGGCAGACATGGCCTTACGGCATATTTGAAGGTGGGTAAATAAAGTGGCAACGACACCAGCAAGCCGTATCGATGTACTAAAGACCTATAAGTTATTTATTGGGGGAGCCTTCCCGCGCAGTGAATCTGGACGGGTTTACGCGATCAAGGATTTCAAGGGTAACCACCTCGCAAATCCATCGTTGGCATCTCGCAAAGACCTGCGCGACGCCGTGGTGGCCGCTCGCAGCGCCTTCCCGGGCTGGTCTTCCGCATCCGCATATAACCGCGGTCAAATTTTGTATCGCATGGCCGAGATTCTCGAAGGTCGCAGCGAACAACTGGTCACCGAAATAGTTGCTCTTGAAGGCGTAACACCGCGCGCCGCTGCTCTTCAGGTACAACAGAGCGTTGATCTCTTGGTCTGGTATGCCGGTTGGAGCGACAAGATTTCTGCGCTCGCAGGTTCCACAAATTCGGTGTCGGGGCCCTACTACAACTTCTCCACCCCGGAGCCAATTGGAGTCGTTGCAATTTTCGCTGCGGCTAAGCCATCTTTACTCAATCTCATCGCTGCAATCGCATCCGTCATTACCTCGGGAAATACCGCAGTTGTGATTGCCTCCGAGAAGTTTCCACTTCCAGCAATCACATTCTCTGAAATCATGGCGACAAGTGATTTACCAGCTGGCGTGGTCAATGTTTTGACCGGAAGCAGTGCTGAATTGGCTCCATGGGCCGCTTCTCATATGGATATAGATTCTATTGACGCTAGCGGACTAACCGCGAAGCAATTAAAAGAGACGCAGTTGGCCGGAGCCCAAAATCTAAAACGGATCAGAGTTAGCCCAGATTTAGAATCACCGGCACGTATCTTGAGCTTCATGGAGATCAAGACGGTCTGGCATCCGATCGGAATTTAGATCTACTCTTCGCTGATCCTCTGATAAGCAGGTTTTACTAATTCTTCGATGATCGATAGGCGCTCATCGAAGGGGATGAAGGCGCTCTTCAGAGCATTGACTGTTACTCTCTGCAAATCCAAGAAGGTCCAATCAAAGGCCTTGACGACGTGAGCCATCTCTTGTGACATAGATGTTCCGCTCATCAAACGATTATCAGTATTAATGGTGATGCGAAAACGTAATTTTTCAAGAATACCGATGGGATGCGATGCATAATCCTTGGCCGCTCCGGTCTGCAAATTTGAGGTGGGGCAGAGTTCGAGCGGAATGCGGCGGTCGCGTACATAAGCCGCTAGTAGACCTAACTTTGGCTCATCCCCGCTGAAATCAATATCTTCCACGATGCGAACTCCGTGACCGAGGCGTTCGGCGCCACAGATCTGGATAGCCTGCCAGATAGATGCCGGACCATAAGCTTCACCCGCATGAATAGTGAAGTGTGCATTCTCGGCGCGGAGGTAATCAAAGGCCGAGAGATAGTCCTTCGCTGGATACCCATCTTCGGGGCCGGCGATATCGAATCCGACGACATGTTGGTCGCGAAATTTCACAACTTTTCTGGCAACCTCATCGGACCAATCATTTTGGCGCAGCGCGCAGAGGATCTGTTCGACGCGAACAGAGAATCCCTCTGATTTAGCATCTTGCATTCCGAGCTGAAAACCCTCGGTGGTGGCTGCAATTACTTCATCCAAATCCATCACACCTTGGGTAAAGAGTTCCGGTGCGCCACGAACTTCTGCATATACGACGCCATCGCGCGCGAGATCTAGCGCTGCTTCGCGGGCCACGCGTACGACCGCGGCGCGGGTCTGCATAACTGCGATGGTGTGATCGAAAGTTTCTAGGTAGCGCTCCAGCGAGCCAGAGTTGCAGGCTTCAAAGAACCAATCCCCAAGAGCGGCGGCGTCGGAAAAAGGAAGTTTGTCGTAACCAATCTCTTGCGCCAAATCAATAATTGTCTGTGGACGTAAGCCACCATCGAGGTGGTCATGTAGCACAACCTTGGGAATTCTCTTAATTTGATCGGCGGTCGGAGTTCTATTCAGCGTCATGTGGTGAGTTTATCCCGTTATTTTTTCTATGATGAGTGGAAGGCGATCCACTTTCTCGCCCGTAGAAGATATGCGAACCGCGCCTTGGAGCGCCTCTAACGCGCGTTCAAAGCGTGGAGCATCATCAGTGTGCAGAGTAAAGAGGGGAGCGCCAGCCACAATACTTTCACCAGGCTTGGCATGTATTTCAATTCCCGCACCGGCTTGCACCGCTTCGCCTTGTCGTGAGCGACCTGCTCCCAGACGCCAGGCGCTTATTCCAACGGCCATCGCATTCATTTCAATGATCTCTCCAGATGACTCGGCTGTTACAACGTATTGCTCTCGAGCAACAGGTAACTTGGCATCTGGGTCGCCGCCCTGAGCGCTAATCATCTGCCGCCAGACATCCATGGCAGCGCCATTCTTCAGGGCATCCGCGGGATCCATTGTTGGTGTGATTCCAGCCGCATCTAGCATTTCACGTGCCATGACGAGAGTCAGTTCGACGATATCTGCCGGACCTCCACCCGCCAAAACTTCAACCGATTCTCTTACCTCCAGTGCATTTCCCGCGGTCAGTCCCAGCGGAACATCCATGGCTGTTATAAGTGCCCGAGTGTTTACACCGGCTCTGGTGCCAAGTGCAACCATGGTCTGCGCCAACTCACGTGCCTTAAGGGGGTCACTCATGAATGCACCGGCGCCAGTTTTTACATCGAGTATGAGCGCAGACGTGCCTTCAGCTATTTTTTTGCTCATAATGCTGGAGGCGATCAGAGGGATAGCGGGAACAGTCCCGGTTACATCGCGCAGCGCGTAAAGTTTTTTATCGGCGGGGGCGAGTCCAGCGCCAGCTGCACAAATTACGGCGCCACAATCTTGCAAAACTTTGAGCATCTCGGCGTTGGAAAGAGAGGCGCGCCAACCCGGAATCGATTCGAGTTTATCGAGGGTGCCGCCGGTATGGCCGAGGCCACGGCCAGAGAGTTGAGGAACTGCGCCACCGCAGGCAGCTACCAATGGAGCGAGTGGAAGAGTGATCTTGTCACCGACGCCTCCCGTGGAGTGCTTATCAGCGGTCTTGCGAGAGAGTGCCGACCAATTCATGCGTTCACCACTATTGATCATCGCATCGGTCCAGCGCGATATTTCACGCATATTCATTCCATTGAGAAGTATCGCCATCAGAAGAGCTGACATCTGTTCATCGGCTACAACACCGCGGGTGTATGCATCGACAATCCAATCAATCTGTGGATCGCTCAGCTCACCTTTATCGCGCTTGGCACTAATTATTTCAACGGCTGCAAATGGTTCGGTCATTTATTTTCCTTATTTATTCCATCTAGGGGAGGATTAGGAGAGTTGATCGGGACCAAATGCCCATGGCAAAATATCAGACATCGGCAGCGCACCGGCAGGAGTCATGAGCAAACAGTTAGGGCCACCGTGTTCAAAGATAAGTTGGCGGCAGCGTCCGCACGGCGAGAGAAAATCTCCAGCCGCATCGACGCAGACAACGGCAACCAATTTTCCACCGCCACTTGCAATGAGGTTAGAGACCATTCCGCATTCGGCGCAGAGCGTCATCCCGTAGCTGGCATTTTCGACATTGCACCCGGTCACGATGCGACCATCATCGACCAGTCCTGCAACTCCAACGGAGAATTTTGAATAGGGGGCGTAAGCCATCGTCATGATGTGCTTTGCCTCGGCATGTAGCGCATCCCAATCAACCCTGTCAGCGATCAATGTGATTCACCGCGCTTGTAGGGCACTCCATCTGCCGCGGGAGCTCGAACTCGACCGACGAATCCTGTTACAGCAATAACCGTTGCGAGATACGGAACCATGAGCATGAATTCTGATGGAATAGGGGTTCCGATAATTCCCAAGACGCTCTGTAAATTGCCAGCGAAGCCGAAGAGGAGCGCCGCTGAAACCGCACCCCAAGGTGTCCAACGTCCGAAGATTAGCGCCGCTAAGGCGATAAAGCCTTTACCCGCAGTCATCTCCTTGCTGAACGAACCAACGCCGCCCACGGTGAAGTAGGCGCCTCCGAGTCCTGCAACCATTCCGGCGATCATGACATTCATAAAGCGCAGGCGATTAACTTTGATTCCGACGCTATCTGCCGCCGTTGGGTGCTCTCCTACAGCGCGCGTTCGCAATCCCCACTTAGTCTTGAAGAGGGAGTAATTTACGAAGAAAACCACGGCATACATGAGATAGACGATGATGGTTTGATCAAAGAGGATTGGCCCTACAACTGGGATCTTCCAGAGCAGTGGGATCTTAATTGAAGCGAGGGTCGGCCCCGAGTTCCATGTGCCTTGATAAGGGATCAACAATTTCTTGTAAAGGAAGTCAGTGATTCCATAAACCAGCACGTTGAGTACGAAGCCCAAGATAATCTGATCGATGGAAAAGTTAATGGCAAAGACTGCAAGCAAGGTGGAGATTAAGCAGCCGGCAAGTGGCGCCACCACCAAGCCCAAAAATGTCGAGTGGGTAAGGCTGGCAACAACTCCACTGACGAATGCTCCAGCAAGCAGTTGACCTTCGATTGCTATGTTTACAACGCCAGATCGCTCACTCAAAACACCTGCCATGGATCCAAAGATGAGTGGGACAGAAAGGAGTAGCGCACCTTGCAGTAGACCCGTGATCGGTATGAATTTTCCAGCGGCGGCCCAGGAGATGAAGGACATCAAAATTCCAGCAGATCCAACTGCGCTAGCAATTTTTGAGGTCTTCCCTGCTTTAAACTGGAAATAAGAAAGAGCCGATGCAGCCACTGAAATCACTCCGAAGAGCAGGGAAGCGGTTTTAGAACCAATGACCCATTGTGAGATGAGTACCCACTCTTTATCGAAGACGAACCCATAGGTAACGTCTTGCCCCGACTTTTGCAGCAAGCCAAAGACTAACGTTGAGAGAATCGCCAGAGTAGCCAATACGATCAAACTTCTGCGCCGGCGCAGTTCGGCAGCTGATAGAGCCTTCATCCGTTCCAACCCTTCGCTGCCAGTTCCCCAGTTGTTTTGAGGTTCTTCAATCTAAAGACCCACTTCACAACAGATGGAGCTGCGATAAAGAGTACGACGAGCGCCTGAATCACTAGAACAATGTCGATAGGGGTATCAGTGTTGGCTTGCATCGTGCCGCCGCCAGCGCGGAGCGCTCCAAAGAGAATGGATGCGAACACGACGCCCATTGGCTTAGCTCGCCCTAAGAGCGCAACCGTGATGGCGTCAAAGCCAAAGTTTCCGGCGGTTCCAGATGTGAGTGAGAAATCGCTGCCGAGTACGTGTACCGCGCCACCGAGGCCAGCGAGCGCTCCAGAGATTGCCATAACGGCGGTCATAACAAATGGAACCGAGATTCCTGCCGTCTTTGCCGCTGCGGAGTTGGCCCCCACTGCTCGGAATCTGAAACCCCAGGTACTACGCGAGAGGAGCCACCAGACAAATACCGCTGCAGCGAGTGCCACAAAAATACCCAGATTAATTCGGTAATTACTTCCCAAAAGAAGCGGCATACGCGCAGATTGCAAGACATCTGGTGAGATGGGATCGCGGCGTCCTGGACGTAAGAAAGGAGTTGTGCTCAATAGATACATCAAGAAGTAGAGCGCTACGTAGTTCAACATGATGGTCACGATTACTTCGTGTGCGCCGGTTCGCGCCTTCAAAAGTCCAACGAGCCCACCCCAAATCGAACCTGCGAGGATCGCAGCGAAGACTGCGGCGATGATATGTAATCCGATCGGCAGGTGGAAGTGGAAACCTACATATGAGGCGGCGATGGATCCGAAGATGAACTGTCCTTGTGCACCAATGTTAAAAAGGCCAGCTCTAAAAGCTAACGCTACTGATAGTCCCGCGAGCATGAGGGGAGCGGCGGTTACTAGAGTTTCGGAGATTGGACCCCACGAGAGTAAAGAATCGTGAGGAGTAGCTAAATTAGGATTGTAAATAGATCCTTCAAAGAGCGCTAAATATGATTGCCAGACCGCCACGCCCGCTGCCTTAAAAAAGGCGATGGGATGACCGATATTTTTAAGAACTTTAGAATCGGAGAAAGCAATTAAGAGTGCGCCGAAGAACATGGCGAGAAGGAATGCGAGTCCGGGCAAGGTGAGAGCCCGCAGCGATGGGCGCTTGATCGAAATTTTACGCATGAACGACACCAGCCATTAATAGTCCTAGCTCTTGTGCGGTAACTCCGGATGGGACAATTGCAAGGATCTCTCCGCGATACATAACCGCGATGCGATCAGCCAGAGCCAAAACTTCATCGAGTTCGGTACTAAAGAGGAGAACCGCTCGCCCTGCATCACGTTCCTCCAAAATACGCTTATGTACGAATTCAATTGATCCGACATCGAGACCTCGGGTGGGCTGAGAGGCGACCAGAAGGTTGACGGGGCGCGAGAGTTCGCGCGCCAGAACCACTTTCTGCTTGTTGCCTCCGGAGAGTGATGAGACGGGGTCGGAGACCGATTGCAGGCGGATATCAAATTCATCTTTACGTTTGTCTGCTTCCGACAATACGGTGCTGGGGGACATTTGAATGCCTTTTGCATAAGGGGGTAGATCGTGAAGATCCAAGATCAAATTCTCGGCGATGGACATAGATCCGATGAGCCCATCGAGTTCGCGGGATTCTGGGATGAAGGCGATTCCGGCATGCAGGGATTCGCGCACGCTCTTCCCAATGACCTCCGTGCCATTTAACGCGATAGATCCTTCGACATGCTGTTCCAGATTAACCATGGCTCGCGCAACTTCCGATTGCCCATTGCCCTGTACGCCGGCAATCGCGAGAACCTCACCCGCTTTGACCTCAAAATTTACATTGCTTACTAGGGCGCGGCCCGTAGCGTCGCGGATCGTGAGATCTTTGACGATCAGAGTTGGCTCGCCGATTGCATGCGCACCTTTATCCGGAGCTAGCTCTACTTCACGACCGACCATCAAAGAGGCAAGTTCATTCTGTGAGGCATCAGGCGAGGCGTTGCCGACGACCTTTCCGCGGCGAATAATTGTTATGCGATCAGCGACCGCTTTAACCTCGCGCAATTTGTGGGTAATAAAGATGATTGAAGTTCCCTGCGCTTTGAGCTCTTTCATTATTTTGAGGAGATCATCGGTCTCTTGCGGGGTTAAAACCGCGGTGGGCTCATCCAAGATCAGAACCTTAGCCTCGTAGATAAGGGCGCGGATAATTTCAACGCGCTGCTGTACCCCCACGGGTAAATTTTCAATCAGGTCATCGGGATTTACGTCAAAATTAAATTGATCGGATACTTGCTTGATGCGCTCTCGTGCTTCATGCAGGTCCAATTTGCCTGCGAAGCCACTCTTCTCGTGGCCTAGAACTATATTTTCTGCGACGGAAAATACTGGTACCAACATGAAGTGCTGGTGCACCATTCCAATTCCCGAAGCCAACGCATCGCTAGGTTCTTTAATTTCCTTCTTGACATCATCGACAAAGATTTCGCCGCTATCCGCAGCAACCAAGCCATAAACAATATTCATGAGAGTGGACTTGCCAGCGCCATTTTCGCCGAGGATCGCGTGGATCTCGCCGGTTTCAACTCGCAGATCGATGGAGTCGTTAGCGAGGAGTGCACCAAAGGACTTGGTTATCCCGCGAAGTTCAAGTGACACGATCTCCCTCTCAATTAGGCAAGCTAATTAAACCAATTTTTATTAAAAAAACCGAGAGAGTTAATGACTAACTCTCTCGGTTTTTAGCGAACTACGTGTTAGTTAACAGCAACTGCACCTGAGATGATCTGAGTAGCTAGCGCGCGAAGTTCTACCTGCAGGGTAGCAGGAACCTTACGAGCGAGATCATGGAATCCGGCGAGGCCGGTTCCCTTATTAGCAAGAGTTCCAACGTATGTGACGTTGGTGAACTTGCCAGCAGCGGTGTCCTTGATAACTGCAGCTACTGAAGCGCCTACGCCCTTAGTAACAGAGTTAAGAATGACTGCCTTAACCTTGGCGTCAGTAACCTGACCCCACATATCAGAGTCAACTCCGAGCGTGACTGACTTTCCTGACTTAGCTGACTGGCCAGCAGTTGCGTTCTCAAGACCACCAGCAACTGGGAAGATTACATCTGCACCCTGTTGTTCGAAGTTCTTAGAGATTTGCAAAGCTGCGTTTGAATCGCTGAAGCCTCCAACGAATGTTCCGTTTTGCTTAGCGGAATCCCAGCCAAGTGCAACAACTTTCTTGCCCTTAACCTTGTTGTAGTAAGCAACACCCTTGACGAATCCATCCATGTAGATAGAGACAGGTGGGATGTTGATTCCGCCGTAGGTAGCAACCTTGCCGGTCTTTGAGAAGCCTGCAGCAAGATATCCACCCAAGAATGCGGATTGGTTGGTTGCGAATGTTAGTCCGCGGAGGTTTTTGATAGCAGTGCCGGGATAAACAGAACCATCGGCACCGTGATCGAGACCATCTTGGTCAACAATCGCGAACTTAATGCTTGGGTTGGCCTTAGCGCCATCAACAATTGCGCCGTTGATCAAGAATCCAACGCCGACGATGAGGCTGCACTTCTTGGTTACAAGTGACTTGACTTCAGCTGTGTAGTCAGGGTTATTGGCATCTGCAACAACATATGAAACTGTTGCCTTGGCTGCCATTGACTGTGCGCCAGCCCATGCTGATGCGTTGAAAGAGTGGTCATCGATACCGCCGGTATCGAGTGCCAAGCAAACTGTTGGTTTTGCGGCTGCTAATGAGGCAGGCGCTGAAACAATTCCAACCATAGAGATTGCAAGAGTTGAGGCAGCTGCAAGAGCAGTGAACTTAACGGTTTTCTTCAAGATTTCCTCCCGAGGGTCCCTCGCTAGTGAGGGGTTGCGTGCGTATAACTTACCCAACTTTGCGCCTTCGGTCATAACACGCGGATAACAATTGCGACGAGTATCTCAACCCTGGGTTGAGAGTTCCCTAAATCACATCTTGCTGAGGGGTAGCACCGTGAATTTATCTACTTTGGTAGGGGCTAGAGAGCGAAAATTGCTTCTGAGAGGAATTTGAGAAAAGCCTTGATTTACAAGGGTTTTAGCAGATGCCTTACATCGACGAAAGGGAAATGACGTGAACAGAAAATTTATAGACAAAGTTGTAAGCGCGACAGGTCTACTCCTAGCGCTCGTACTTCTCGTAGCTGGAGGATTGTTAACGTGGGGATATAGTTTCGCGAATGGCCAAGTTAAGAGCCAATTAGCGGCGCAACAGATTGTCTTTCCTGCAGCTAATTCAGGTGCATTGAAGGGTCTCCCACAGCCAGATCAAGGGATAGTGGCGAAGTATGCAGGTCAACAGCTTTTGACTGGCCGCCAGGCTCAAGTCTTCGCTGATAATTACATTGCAGTCCACCTCAAGGAGATGGCCGGCGGCAAGACTTATTCACAAGAGAGCGCCGCATCTATGGCAAATCCAAGTGATACTGCACTTGCCAATACTGTAAACGTCCTCTTCAAGGGAGAAACACTTCGCGGAATGCTGCTTAACGCATATGCATTCTGGCAACTCGGTCAGATCGCTATGTACTCCGCCATCTTTACCTTTATCGGCGGAATTCTCTTCCTGATCTTGGCACTGCTTGGTTTTTCACATGCACGCCGGGTCGACGAAGACTAGTAGGTAGACCTCAATAAGTTTGGGGTAGGCGATACTGGACAAATTCAGAGGCTGGCGAATACGAGTCATATAAGACGCGGGCTTGTGTATTGCTCTCTTTAGTTGTCCAGTAGACCCGCCCCGACTTCTTGGCACGGGCGGCCACTATCACCGCGTCGATGAGTGACCGCCCGGCGCCAGCTCCGCGAATTGATGGATCAACGAACAAATCTTCCAGATAGCAATAACCGTTTACAGCCCATGTTGAGGGGCGATAGAGAAAATGCGCGAATCCAATAACGCGCCCGTCGACAACGGCGAGGATTCCATGCATCTCAAATTCAGGATCGTTCAACCTTTCCCAGGTTAACGCAGTTATATGCGGGTCGAGTGAGGTTTCGTAGAAAGTTAAATAACCCTCCCAGAGTTCTAGCCAACGTTCCTTGTCGCCTACTTCAATCGGGCGGATAGTTACGGGGACTTTCTCCACCCTACTTGAGAGATCCAGCGAGACCGATATTTACGACTATTAAGCCAAGGAGTGCAACCCAGGTTCCGCGAGAGATAGTGGTCGTTTTTGCGTTTTTAAATGCAATGACAAGGAATACCACGAGCACCGCTAACTTCGCGGTGATGGTTCCGTAGTTGTAAACCGGATAGAGCGTTGGATTCTGATGATGTTGCGAACTCCGTATGCCAACCATCGCTAATCCAGCGACTAAAGCGGTGAGTGCGGCGTGGATGGTGCCCTTGGGGAGAACCTTGATCGCTTTTCCACCTTGCATAAGAAGGAGGACAACAATTCCTGCGATAGAGAGCAGATGAATCACGAAGAAAACGGTCGCAAGAGCTTTCATGGATGTCCTTTAACTCGGTTGTCAGTGATGATTATTCGACGTGACGGGCGCAGTACATCTTGCCATCTGGACCCGGCTGCAAGTGTTGACACGGCAACCCGAACGAATCGAATGCGGCATCGCCAAAGTGGGTTCGATATGCCAAGGCAAGGAGCACGCGAACATTTGTATCGCCATCTGATGTAATCCCAAATACGCGGGCAGAACGAGAAACGGTATTTTCAATGACCTTTTCGGTATGAGCGGTCTCCTGGGCGATCGCGACGTTGGAGAGACCTTTACAGAGAAGATCCAGGACAAGGTGCTCGAAAGGGGTGAGCTCTCGCTGCATGATGGTTATATCAGTCATTTTCGCTCCGCGTCTATTGCCTGTCTAGTCATAACTCTAGCAGGAGTGGTGCCACTCAGTTCCGCTCTAGGTAATTTATCTTGAGGGCTAATCCCTACATTTTCCTCGTAAAAATGCTTTCTTTAATCTAAATTTCCGCTATGGGTATCTTCGATCACTTCATGAACCTGCGAGCTGTTTACATTCACCTCGGCTGGTTCCAAATATCTATCACGAACCTCATCGTCGTCCTCGGCATGCTGGTCCTCTTTGGGCTGGCCCTCTTCCTACCATTTCCCGGCAATAAGAAGAAGGGTCAAAAATGAGCACCGCCACCGATAAAGAGATGTGGGTTACCAAACTCCGCAAGGGCTGGCAGAAGAATCTGCCTGTTGAGAAACTCTTGCCTGACACGCAACCTGCGTATGTCGCCTCCTGGATCTACCTCTTCGGAGTAGCGACTCTGGCCTCGTTGGGACTAATCATCGCCACGGGCTTGTGGCTCTCCTTTGAAGGAGCAAGCTGGTACCACGGCTCGAATGTCGGCCATTTTGTAAACAGCCTGCATTTCTGGTCGGTTCAATTCTTCTTCGTATTCATGGTCGTTCATCTTTGGGGCAAGTTCTGGATGGCTGCTTGGCGCGGCCGCAGAATGCTCACCTGGATCACCGGGGCGCTCGCATTCATCGGTTCGATTGCAACCGCATTCACCGGCTACTTGGTTCAGTCGAATTTTGACTCACAGTGGATCTCCTATGAGGCTAAAGATGGTTTCAACTCGGTCGGCATTGGATCTCGATTCACTGTCACCAACTTTGGGCAGATGCTCTTGCTGCATGTTGCCTTCCTTCCGGTAATCATCGGAGTTATTACCTTGATTCACGTATTGCTCGTCAGGGCAAAAGGCGTTGTTCCGCCGATCGATGCATTTAACAATGAATTGGGGGAGCGGAAATGAGTGATCGTCGCAATGAACTCGAGTCAGCGCCCTGGGGTGGCAGAACTCGCCGCTATGACCTCATCAAAGAGGGCGTTGTTGCAGTTCTTATTATCACCGTTCTCGTTGCTGCTCTTTCTACTCTCTTCGGTTCGCCCGATGAAAAGCAAGTCACCTTTAAAGAGTGGGCTACCGCTGCACCTGCGGATTTTTATGCCACCTCGGTACAAGAACTTGCTGGTTCAAGTGGCACAGCAGGTTACGGAGCCCCATATAACAAGGCCTCCGATGGCATTAATCTCGGTCCGCTATACCTTGCAAAGTTATTGGGCGTAACCCACCCGGTTGATACGGTGAATGACTTTGTCATTACACCGCTCACTACGGTTTCAAATGCAGCGCCAGTTGCAGATGCACTCAAAACGTGGCAAGCATCCGATGCCAAGACACAATCAACGTGGGCAACCAATTATGACAATGCCCTTACCAAGGTCAATCAGGATCAAGCAAAAGTACCAGCTGGCAATTACGGTCCTGTTCCTGAATTGGCAGCAGGCTTACTCACCATGGCGCAAGCTGGTTCATTGGATGGCGCACTGTTGTCACAAGGAAATTACTTCCAGACTGATAACACTAAGCAGACTCTCTTCCTTGGTGACGGTGGTTACTTCGACGGCAAGAGCACCGATTCGAATCTGCAAGGTTCGACGTGGGGCATGATGAATGAAACTGGTCGCTATCCAGGTCAAGCCTGGCTCTGGTTGTACTCGTTCTGGTATCAGATTCCTCCGTTTAACAACGAAGATAGTCATCCATTCGGTGCCAACGCAGATGCGTGGATCATGTTGATTATGGGCGGTCTCTCTCTGGGATTGATCATCATGCCGCTGATTCCAGGGATTAATCGACTTCCATACAAGATCAAGATCCATCGCCTGGTCTGGAAGAATTACTATCAGGAAGAAAACCTCTAACCTCAGTAGAATTTGGGCATGACCTTAAAAGATTATGCCCAAAGCTATTCAAATTCGACGGCCGCCTTTGTCGCGGCCGTCGCTTTAATCACCCCCGAAAATATTGATAAGGCGGATTACGCCGGCTGGACTCCGCGCCAAATAGTTCACCATATGGCCGATAGCGAATCGCAATCCGCCGCCCGTCTGCGCCGCATCTTGGCAGAGCCCGGTACGCAGATATTGGGTTATGACGAGAACGCCTGGTCAGAGTGCGAAGCCCTCGGATATCGAACATTTCCTATTGAAAACTCCTTTGCGCTTTATCAAGCGTCGCGCGCCTCTTCGCTAGAAATTTTGAATAATTTAAATGAAAGCGATCTTTCCAAATTCGCGATTCACAGCGAACGCGGAAATTTCACACTAGAAGATTGGTTGCGCGTTTACAGCAACCACCCCGTCGATCACGCTAATCAATTGCGAGAAGCAATCGGCGCATAGCAATAGAAAGTCATAAATCATGAAAGAGAGAATTGCAAATCGCTTTAGGCAGATCGTTTCCGGGTCGCCTGATGGCAGACCTGACTGGGTAAAGCTCATTGCACATGGTGAAGGAGTTGGACTCTTTGGGCCAGGAAGTGCCGTCTGGCAGGTGCACGGAACTGTGGCCACACTTGTCGGAGGTATTCGCGCACTACTGTTGCAGGCAGCGCATCCAGCAGCACTCACCGGGGTTAGCCAACATTCCCGATACGAGACCGATCCGCTTGGCAGGCTTGCGGGCACCTCGCGATGGTTAACGATTACGACCTTCGGATCCACGGAGGCGATCGCTAACGAGGCGGCGCGGGTGAATTCGATGCACGATCATGTTAAGGGCGATTTCCAGAGTAAGTCTGGCGAGGTCAAGCACTATCGCGCTTCAGATCCTCGTTATTTGTTATGGGTGCATTGCGCTTTTACCGATTCATTTTTGGCGGCACATCAAGCATTTGGTTACCCGATTGATGAGGGGGCCGATGCCTATGTGCGCGAGTGGAGCCAGAGCGCGTTGGGGCTTGGGTTGAAAGAAGCTCCACAATCGGTAGCGGAACTGAAAGCAACGATGGACGAATTTCTGGTTACCGATTTAGCGCCCAGCGCGGCAACCGCAGAGGTAGTTAAATTTATTTTGAAACCGCCACTCGGAATCTCTTCCCTCATCTTTTATCTGGTGCTCGCCAAGAGTGCGATCTCAACCTTAACTCCTGCGCAGCAGAAAATATTGGGACTTAAGCCGGTTAATCGCAGTTGGCGCCGAGTCTGCGCCGTACTGCTTAAACTGCTTAGTTTGGCGCTAGGGAAAGAGTCACCAAGCCAAGAAGTTGCTCGGGAACGCATCGCTCGCACCTCTAGATAATTAGTTGAATATTCAACCATCTGCTAAGATTTCTTTATGTCACTAACACCCGCCCTTTATATCGGCCATGGTGCGCCACCCCTGCTTGATGATCCGTTGTGGAGCTCGCAGTTGTCGGCATGGGGAGATGAGTTGACCCGCCCCACCGCGATCTTGGTTGTGAGTGCACATTGGGAATCAGCCCCGCTGACATTGGGATCTACCTCAGGCGCCACTCCACTCATTTATGACTTCGGGGGATTCGCTCCCCGGTTTTACAATCTGCAATATCGCGCACCAGGCGCTCCAGATTTGGCGGCGCGCATTAAAGCTCTAATGAATGAGCCAGTCGCCGAACAACCGGGTCGCGGCTTGGATCACGGCGCATATATTCCGCTGCTCAAAATGTTTCCGAACGCAGATATTCCAGTGTTGCAGATGTCGATTCCAACTCATGATCCAGAAAAACTATTTGCGATTGGCAAGAAGCTGGCGCCGCTGCGCGAAGAGGGCGTTTTGATTATCGGAAGTGGGTTCATGACACATGGACTGCCATTCCTGCGCGATTTCAGTATCGATGCAACCCCACCTGGGTGGAGCGTTGAATTCGATCTGTGGGCGCAAGAGGTTTTAAGTCGCGGAGCAGTAGATGAGTTGATGAACTACAAATCACTAGCGCCCGGCATGCCGTACGCGCACCCCACGGTCGAGCACTTCGCACCTATCTTCATCACACTTGGAGCAGCAACGCAGGCAGATGCCGCACCTGAAACTACGATCGATGGTTATTGGATGGGATTGTCAAAGCGCTCTTTTCAAGTCGCCTGACGTTTAGGGTTGCCAGCATAGAAACGGCCCAGGAATTCGCGTTTAAATTCCAGGAAGTCACCGTTGGTAATTGCATCCCGCATTTGATCCACCAAACGAACAATAAATCTCTCGTTGTGAATCGTTGCCAAAGTTCCCGCGACCATCTCTTTAGCGCGGAAGAGATGAGCGACATACGCAGCGGTGTAGTTTTCGCAGGTATAGCAATCGCACTCTGCATCAATGGGTGCAAACTGGCGTTGATACTTTGAGTTACTCAAGTTAACGCGCCCGTCGCGGGTGAAGACCGCGCTGGTTCGTGCTTGACGGCTGGGCGCAACGCAATCGAAGGTATCAGCTCCATTTTCCACCCCAATAAAGAGGTCATCGGGTTCGCCAATGCCCAAGAGGTGGCGTGGCTTGTCACGGGGGAGCTCTTCGCACATCCAACTAACAATCGTCCCTAACTTCTCCTTATCGAGCGCCCCACCGAGACCGAATCCATCAAAGGAGATGCCCTCTTCGTTGAGGCTAGATAAGTCCTGGGCCGCCGTGCGGCGCAAATCCTCATATTGAGCCCCTTGCAGCACCCCGAAAAGCGCCTGGTAGGGGCGATGGGCGCGCTCGCCACTCAAACGACCATGTTCGACCAGACAGCGCTTAGCCCAGAGGCGAGTTCGCTCTAAGGAGCGCTCCTGATATCCCCGGGTGTTATGGAGCGTGGTGCATTCATCGAAGGCAAAGATGATGTCGGCGCCCAACTGGTGCTGCACCTGCATCGATATTTCGGGGGTGAAGCGGTGCATCGACCCGTCCAGGTGGGATTTAAAGGTGACCCCATCGTCATCAACGTGCGCTAGGCGCTCTTTCTTCTCGGCAATAACCTCATCGGATCTAAATGTCTGGGTATCCATGGCGATTACTTTCTTGAAGCCCACCCCGAGGGAGAGGACCTGGAAACCGCCGCTATCGGTAAAGGTAGGACCGTCCCAATTCATAAAGGATCCCAAGCCGCCTGCCTCATCGACGATGGCAGGGCCAGGCTGTAAGTAGAGGTGATACGCATTGGCCAGCACTGCTTGCCCGCCCAGATCCTTGATCGATTCTGGTAACACACCCTTGATGGTGGCCTTAGTTCCGACTGGGATAAAGGCAGGAGTTTTAATCTGCCCATGGGGAGTGGAAATAACCCCAGTTCGGCCAAGTGAGCCCGCCAGGCGCGTCTCTTCGCGGAAAGAGAAGAGATTTGTAGCCTGATTGTTATCTGCCATGGCGCAACTCTATTGAATAAAACCCGACAAATAGGGCAAGATAACCCCCACTTGGTACCCCTCGTGCAGGCTGGTATCGCCATAGTCAAAAGCTAGGCGAGATTGGTCGGCGCACCTATTAAGGAGAAAATATGAATGCACGCCTTAAGACGCGCACTCTCGTCGCGGCTGTTGCTGCGGCGTCGGTCGCGTTAATCGGCTTTGTTGCTGTTCCAGCACAAGCCGCTGCACGTAGCACCGTGGTAATTATTGAGAGTAATACATTTACCTCACTCAATCCCGGAACGCCTGCTACCAATATCGTCATCAACGGCGATGTCGGGTACCTCACCGGCATGGGTCTGTTCCATTATGACGACAAGCTCAATATCGTTCCGAACCCAGTTCTCGGTTCATACAAAATTTCAAAGAACAAGCCAGGGGACTTCGAAGTCACTTACACCATCGCTCCAGGACGTCTCTGGTCAGATGGAACCCCAATCACAGCAGTAGATCTATTGCTCTCGCATGTGATCGCCAGCTCTGACTACGCGAAGTCTGCTGGACTCCCAGATCCTACAAACGCAGACAACACCCCAGCGTTTGATTCAGGCCAATATGGCGGAGTTTATGACAACCATGTCACCGGTATCCCAACACTCAGTGCCAACAAGATGAGCTTGATCGTTAAGTACGACACGGCCATCCCTGACTACGCATTGAACGGTGTTGGAATTGGTCTTCCGGTCCACGTTCTTGAAGAGCTCGCTGCAGGTAAGACCTCTCTTGGCACAGATGCTGAGAACCTTGCTGCTACAGCAAAGTTCTATACAGATGTCACCACCAAGAACAAGGGTGCTCTAGTTGCGATGGGTGCTGCTTACAGCACAGGATTCAACGCCACGACAGTTGACTCTTCAACTAACCCACTCTTGCTTGTCACCAACGGTGCATACCAAGTTAAGTCAGTTGATAACAGCGCTATTACGATGGTTGTAAACCCTAAGTACAACTCGGGTCCAGCTACCTCTGGTATCACAACAGTGGTCATCAAGCAGGGAATTGCTGATGGTTCACCTTCGGCACAGGCTCTTGCCAATGGCGATGCAGATGTTTATCAAGGCCAACCAACAGCTGACGCTGTTGCACAGCTCAAGGCAATCAAGTCTGCGACTGTAACAATGACAAGCTCACTCGCTTTCGAGCACATCGAGCTACGTGTTGCATCAAGCGGATCTGACACATACTCAGGTCCATTCGCAATGGCAGGTGGCAAGAAGGCCGCTGACTTGCGTAAGGCATTCCTGCTTGCTTACCCACGTGCTGACATCGTCGCCAAGTTGGTTCAACCAATCAACCCAAACGCCGTTGTTCTCGGTTCGGTAATCAACTTGCCTGGAAACCCTCAGTACGAGCACACCGCTGCTCTTAATGGAATGGCTGCTTACAACGTTGGTACACAGGCTTCACGTACCGCTGCGGCACTTGCTCTCGTTAAGAAGTGGTACCCAACTGCCGGTAAAGGCAATACACCAATCGCTATCAACCTCCTCTGGGGTTCACCTGGAAACACCCGTCGTACTTCAGAAGCAGCTTTGATTATTGCTGCTGAAGCCGCAGTTGGTTTCAAGGTAACAGCTCCTGCAACCAAGGGTTGGGGTGGAAAGTTGGGCAATACAGAATATGACGCCCACTTCTTCATCTTCGATCAGACTGCAAACCCACAGGATGCTCAATCATGTGGAATCTTCCAATCAACTGGTGGATCTAACTACACCGGCATTAACGATCCAGCGATCGATAAGGCTTGCGTAGCTCTCCAGGCTGGAACACTCCCTGCTTCAACTGTTACGCGTTTGCGTATTCAGATTGAGCAGAATGTTTCGAAGGATGCATTCTTCTTGGGTATCTTCCAGAACCCAGAAGTCACTGCATACAATTCACAGCTCTCTGGTGTCATTCCAGCTCCGCTATCACCAAGCTTGGTCTGGAACTTCTGGACCTGGCACTTCTAAGAACTCGCTACTAGCAACTTCTTAGATATAAGAGCGATTCGAGAGAATCCGCTTATGAGCAGTGCATCTCGCGAGGGGTGAAAAGAAGTGGTGCTGGATTCATTCCAGCACCACTTCTTACTGATTTAGGTTTGATTACCAATTAGTATTAGCCAACGTTAAAAAGTAGAACAGAGGAACTTATGCTCGCTTATATCGGTCGGCGTCTCGGAGCCATGATCGTTATCCTTTTTGGATCGAGCTTTCTGCTTTACAACTTAGCCGCATATTCTGGCGACCCTACCGAGGGGCTTCGAACGAGCACGGATCCCAAGGCGCATCAGCAACTGTTGTCGCTCATCCGCACCTTGCACCTTAATGTTCCTCCACCAGCACGTTTTTTCATCTGGTTCAAGGGAATTATTGGAGGATTTACCGGTAATTTTGACTTGGGCATGACTCGTGACGCAAATCCGGTGAGCACCTACATCACTAACGCAATACCGGTCACCATTCGACTTGTCCTGCTCTCGACAATTTTAGCTATCCTTTTTGGAATTGGATTTGGAATAGTTTCTGCGCTCCGGCAATACAGTCGCTTCGACTACGCTCTAACCTTCTTCGCATTTCTTTTATATTCTCTCCCCATCTTCTGGGTTGCGGTATTACTCAAGGCATATTTGGCAATTAGCTTCAATAATTTTCTTCTTAACGGCTCTATCGCTCCACTCTGGATTATCAGCGCCTCTGCAATATCTGGGTTTTTTTGGGCGGCTGTCATTAGCGGTACAAGACAACGTGTTCTCGCCATTTTCGGGATTGCTGGTTCGGCCACGGCTATATTTCTCGAGCTATTGAGCCTGAATAAGTGGTTCACTCATCCTGGCCTTGGACCAATAATGATGCTTGCGCTGGGTCTCGGATTCGCGCTCGGAGTAACTTATCTTTCAACCGGCCTTGGAAATAAGGCGGCCCTGCGCTCATCTCTCACCGTGATAGTCCTTGGATTCATACTTTACTTCCCGGTTGAATACTTGCTGAAGAAGTATGGGAGTTTATCGACCTTATTTGAAATGTTGCTCGTCACCATCGCTATTGCTTGGGCAGTTGGATTTGGGTATGCCAAAATCGACCGCAGACCTGTCATACGGACCAGCATCCTCACATCCCTCTTCGCAGCGCTACTTTTCGTTATTGATAAATTGATGAAATCTTGGGTCCCTTACGTGAATACCGACGCGGTTCACCAGCGTCCTATCCCCACCATCGGCCAGGCGAACGATCTGCTACCGTCGGGAAACTTCTGGTTTACTTTCTTAGATACAGTGCTTCACCTCGTCTTACCTACTGTTGCGCTTCTGCTTATCTCTATGGCTGGGTATATACGTTATTCACGCGGCACGATGTTGGAAGTTCTTAATCAAGATTACATTCGAACAGCGCGGGCGAAAGGTCTTTCCGAGCGCACCGTAATCATGCGACACGCTTTCAGAAATACGCTGATCCCTATAACAACGATCATTGTGGTCGATTTTGCAGGCGTATTGGGAGGCGCGATTATTACAGAGCGCGTCTTTGGTTGGCGAGGTATGGGAACGCAGTTCAATAATGCCCTCAATAATCAAGATTTAAATTTACTGATGGCAGTACAACTTGTTACTTCGAGCATGGTGATCCTTGCCAACTTAGTGGCTGATCTTCTCTATTCCGCATTGGATCCCCGTATTAGAGTGGTAGGTAAAAAATAATGAGCATATTCTCTCGCCGGGCAAAGAGTATTGAAGAACAGACCGAAGGGGACATCTTCAATAAGGAGACTGAGGGACTGACCCAGGGGCAAATCGTTCGCAAACGTTTCATCCGACATCGTGGAGCTATGGTGTCGCTGATCGTGCTTGTTTCCTTGATTTTGTTTGTGTTCAGTACGCTCGGATTTAAAATCTTTGGCTTCGGATTTAATGGCTGGTGGAAATATAAGATTATAGATATTCCCGCACTTAGAACCGATGGGTGTTCAGTAGCTCTTCCAGGTTGCCCTACTTTGGACATAATTCCAGGAAAGAATTTTGGATTCGGAGATCACCCCTTCGGGCAGGATGACCTCGGTCGAGATTATTTTGCACTTGTAATGCGGGGGGCTGAACGTTCCATTGAAGTGACAGTTGTTATTGGAATGGTCGCCGGTGTCATCGGCACTGTGGTTGGTTCAATAGCCGGCTTTTATCGTGGCTGGGTCGATGCGATTTTGATGCGCATCAACGACTTTATTATTACTATTCCAACGATCATTGTTGCATCGGTGATTGGTTTTCACTTTGGAAATAAGGGAGTGCTATTTCTTGCAGTCTTCGTCGGCTTTTTCATTTGGGGCGGGCTCTCTCGCCTGGTGCGGGGAGAGTTCCTAACGCTCCGCGAGCGTGAATTTGTGGATGCAGCACGGGTGGCCGGCGCCAGCAATCGGCGTATTATTTTTAAGCACATCCTGCCAAATGCAATCGGAATTATCGTAGTTTCGGTAACGCTCTTGATGTCTGGTGCGATACTTCTAGAAGCTGCTTTAAGCTACTTGGGATTTGGAGTTGTAGCCCCAGATGTATCGCTGGGTCTATTGATCAGCCAATACCAAGATTCGTTTACTACAAGACCATGGCTCTTCTGGTATCCGGGATTGATTATCATCATTATCGCGCTTTGCATTAACTTTATCGGAGATGGTTTGCGCGATGCCTTTGATCCGCGCCAACGCCGCAGGATCTCTCATAAAGATCGTGCTGCAGAACGCAATCCGACGGCGAAGAAGAAATGATGTTAATGACCGAAGAAATTGACCGTGATAGCGGCGATCAAAGAGGCGCCAGCGATTACCAGTGGTCTGTAATGTCGCACTTTGCTGGTCCTCAACGAGCTGGCTCCGGGGGAATTCTGAAAGTTCTTGAGACGAACGCGGGCTCTGTAAGTGGCAGCGCCGCTATCGGATTTGGGGGAGTCGGCGGGTCTTATGCTTCCATCGATTTCAATTCCGAGTCCCTTAACTTCATTAATGTGAATATCGCGAGAGCGGTGTCGACCTGGAGCTGGAGCAGCCCAGGCGCTAGCGGTGAACTCTCTAGTCTCAACCAACATCGACCATTTGGCGTCCAACTGGAGAACATCGGCCCATCCGATCGTGAACTGATCTACTGGGTTGGTAATTACGATTCCTTCATCGGAGAAAGTGATTTTGGGATGCGCAAGGAAGATGTAGATGCAGGTCAATATGAATATTGCAACGAGGGTGCTGGTTGTTTCAGTTGCGACGCCACCTTGGTAGAAACTCGACCAGATGAAGAATCCGCTCATCACCACCCCGATTCCAGCAAAGATCAGGTTGGACCTGGGACGATAGATTTCAATATTGGTCATTCCTCAATCCTTTCACATCACTCCCGCAAGGCCTGCGACTCAGTTAAGGCGGTTCGATAATGTCTACTCCAGTTCTTAAGGTTTCAGATCTCACGGTTGAGTTCTGGGTTGATGGCGTCTGGTATCCCGCTGCGGTAAATGTGGATTTTGAGCTCAATGCCGGTCAGACGCTCGCGATAGTTGGCGAGTCAGGATCAGGGAAATCAACGGTTGCAATGGCTGTAATGAGCCTCCTTGCTACAAATGCCCGCGTTACCGGCAGTATCAAGGTGAAGGAGCAAGAAGTTCTTGGCGCATCCACTCAAATGCTG
>Ga0194061_1000279_pt1 | contig 31512 bp, 32 predicted proteins | sample SepL2221m_MetaG_FD_163423 | JGI IMG/M metagenome (GOLD analysis project Ga0194061, IMG submission 163423) | Anoxic zone freshwater microbial communities from boreal shield lake in IISD Experimental Lakes Area, Ontario, Canada - Sep2016-L224-21m | ecosystem: Environmental > Aquatic > Freshwater >... | reverse complement strand
GATCGTACCCGGCTCACTAGTGCTCATCGGAGGAGATCCGGGCATCGGCAAATCGACGCTGCTGCTGCAGGCCATGCATCTGCTTGCCGAAGAAGGGGGGCAGGTTCTGTATGTATCGGGTGAGGAGTCAGCCTCGCAGACACGCCTGCGCGGCGAGCGACTGGGCGCCTCCAGCAGAAACCTGCTGATCCTTGCCGAAAACTCGCTGGAATCCATCCTAACCCAGGCCACGACTCTCAAGCCGGCTGCAATGGTCATCGACTCAATACAAACCGTCTGGACATCGGCGCTTGAATCGGCGCCCGGCAGCGTCAGCCAGGTGCGGGAATCCGCTGGGAAACTGATGCTGCTGGCAAAAGGGAGCAACATCCCGGTGTTCATCGTCGGCCATGTGACCAAAGATGGCGCAATAGCAGGCCCTCGCGTGCTGGAACATATGGTGGATACGGTACTCTACTTCGAAGGGGACGGCAGTCACCCGTTCCGTATCCTGCGGGCAGTCAAAAACCGCTATGGATCAACCAACGAAATCGGCGTTTTTGAAATGAAGCAGGAAGGACTCTGCGGAGTGGCCAATCCGTCAGAACTTTTTCTTTCAGAACGGCCGCTGGGAGCTTCCGGATCAGTCGTCACCACTTCACTGGAAGGAAGCCGGCCACTGCTGGTGGAATTGCAGGCTCTGGTCACTCCTTCATCGTACGGTGTTCCGCGGCGCACTACCATCGGCGTCGATCACAACCGCCTGGCACTGCTGGTTGCCGTACTGGAAAAGAAAGTCGGCATGCATCTGACGGGGCAGGATATATTCCTCAACGCTGCCGGAGGCGCGCGGCTCAACGAGCCGGCTGCCGACCTGGCAATGATCATGGCGGTTGCTTCCAGTCATCTTGACCGGTCAATCTCCTCCCAGACAGTCGTCTTTGGTGAAGTCGGTCTGGCCGGTGAAGTGCGGGCAGTTACCCAACCGGAATTGCGCATCGCAGAAGCCGAAAAACTGGGGTTCAAACGCTGCGTTCTGCCGGCCGGTAGCCTGAAACGGATCAAAAAACGGGGCATCCGCCTGGATGGCGTTGCCTCGGTTCAGGATGCCATGGATTTGATCTTCGATTCATAAATTCTGCAGGATGAACTGATTTTACACTTGACTTGTCGTTGTCACTTATCTATATTCCAGAACTCTTTAAAATCAGATGCGGATGGAGATGGTATTATGTACGCAGTTATCAAAACAGGTGGAAAACAGTACAAGGTCACCGAGGGTGAATTCCTGAAGGTGGAAAAACTTGAAGGTGAAATCGGAGATACCGTCGAATTTGCCGAGATCCTGATGGTGGGTGGCGAGAAGACCGTCGTTGGCGCACCGCTGGTTGCAGGCGCTTCAGTTACGGCCAAAATTGCTGTTCAGGGTAAAGGCAAGAAGGTTCTCGTGTTCAAGTCCAAGCGCCGCAAGGATTCGCGGAAACTGCGTGGCCACCGGCAGCACCTCACTGTTCTGAGAATCGAAAAAATCAGCGCTTGATTCTGTAATAATTAATTTTCCCAGGAGATACGGAAATGGCACATAAGAAAGCAGGCGGAAGTTCAAGAAACGGCAGAGACTCATCAGGGCAGCGGCTGGGCTGTAAAAAGTTCGGCGGTGAGACCGTCAAGGCTGGTAATATCATCTACCGCCAGCGCGGCACCCAGATACATCCGGGAAACAACGTAGGCTGTGGCAAGGATTATACGCTTTTCGCTCTCATTGAAGGAGTTGTTGCCTTTGAAAGACTGGGCAAGGATCGTAAAAAGGTGTCGGTCTACCCGAACTGAGCGTTCCCGCAATATTGAGTTATGAGAGCCCGGAAGGTAATTCCGGGCTTTTTCTTTCAGCTATATCACTATGTCGTGCAGGTCGCGCTTGCGGTAGCGCCAGGCAAATGCAACACCGCGGAAATACCAGTCAATCAGAAAAACTCCCCACACAGCATACAGTGACAGATGCAGCCAGCTGGATGCCACCCATGACAGCGACACCCTGATTCCCCACATCGCCACCAGCGTCACGATAAACACATAAAAGGTATCTCCGGTTGCCCGCAGACTGCCGGCATAGACGAATGAAGCAGCCAGCGGCAGCTGGGCGAAAGCAACCAAACGCAAAAAAACACTCCCCTTCTCAATCACGTCAGCATCACTGCTGAACAAGCCGATCAGATAGTGCGGTATGCAGAAGAAGAGAACCGCCATTAACATCATGATAACAACCGCCAGGCGAAGCGCCTCTGTGTGGCTGATACGCGCGCGACGGATCTTCTTCGCTCCCAGCGCCTGCCCCATCAGCGTCGAAGCGGCAATCCCCATTCCGGCCCCCGGCATAAAGGAAAGTGATTCTATGGAAAGGCCGATTTGGTGGGCCGCGTACGCGGTGGTACCGTAGGAGATTATAAAGCTGGAGTAGAACAGCTGGCCGCTTTGGTGGGCAATCCGTTCAAGTGCTACCGGCCAGCCGATGCTCCAGATTCTGCCAAACAACGCGATATCGGGATTGCCGAACGTCAGAATCCGCTTTCGAAACATCTGGAACAGCAGATAAACAAACCCGAAAAATTCTGACGTGTTGATGGCAATGGCCGCACCATCAATGCCCAGCGCTGGCATGCCAAACTTTCCGTAAATCAGCGGCCAGGCCAGCAACACATGGAGGATATTAACCAGAATAATCGCTTCCATCGGGGTGCGGGTATCGCCGGTCCCATGCATGATTGCAGAGAGCAGATTCAAGCCGGTAGTCCAGACCATCCAGGTAAAAACCAGCCGGATATATCCTGACGCGAGGATCTGGACGTCGGCCCCGGCTCCCATCAAAGCAGCAACATGTTCCCCCCAAACTGCTCCAAACGCCGAACAGACAGCCGTCATGACGATGCAGGCAAGGCAGCCGACAAAAGCCGCCCTCCCGGCATCCTCGCGCTGTCCCCCTCCCCAGAGGTGGGCAATTACGACCGTGACCCCGGTGGAAAGCCCCCAGAAGACTGTCATGGTGGCAAACATCAGCAACTGGCCAAGACCGGTGGCAGCAATGGCGGCCGCACCCAGGCCTCCGGTCAGAAAAATGTCGACAATTGCAACCAGACGTTGAAACAAAGATGAAAGCAGGACAGGAGTTGAGAGGCGGAATACATTTCGACGGATGGAAACGGGCTTTGATGAAATGAGCGAAGTAAAAACCATGCTCACCGGTATGACGCAGATGACCGGCGAATGTCAACCGGCAAAACAAACTAATGTACACACTACGGCATATAATTCAATAACGAGAGCTGGGATAATTTCGCCGTTACTGAAAGGGAAGCCTCATAAGCCATCTTTTGATTTGAAAGCTCGACCCCCAGTCTGGCGTAATCAACTTCCTGAATGTTGGTGGTGATACTGAGCAGCGTGTTCTTGTTGTTCTCATTGAGCGTTGCCATGTTGTCAAGCCGCGTCGTTCGTGAGAGAATATCGCTGGTTGCTGCACTTAACTGCTTAGCTCCGCCTTCAATGTTCTGATTGGCTGTTACCATATTTGCCACATTGGTCGGAGTCGCGAGGTCACCAACGGCAGCAATAAGATCATCAAATGTTTGCATGACATCAACCGTTCCGTATGTTGGCGGTATTCCTGCGGGAGTTGTAGTCCCCTTCAGCAAACGGTCGCCGGTTACACTGATGGCCTGACTGGTGTTATTGGCAATTTCAACTGCTAACTGAGCGCTATCACCAGCGTAATTGTTGTTGGCATTGCTGAATGGGGGGCCGAGGTTGTTGGCTCCACCGAAAACGTATTGATCCCCATATTGACTGTTGGCAGCGTCAATCAGCTGTTTTTTCAATTCGACGAGCTGATCATGGGCGCTCTGGCGGATATTTGGATCGGTACTGCCGTTGTTCATCTTGGCAGCCACATTTCTGGCCTGATACACCACATCGGTCAGCCCTTGCAAAGCAGTACCGGTAAATTTCAGCCACGACGTGGCCTTGGTATTATTACTGGCATACTGGTCGTATGCTTTAAGTTTATCTCCGATATCCAATAGCAATCTGCCGGAGATAGGATCATCACTGGGTTGACTGACCATCTGTCCTGCTGACACCAGATTCTGCAGCTTATCAAGTCTGGCCTGCCCTTGTTGAAGATTGTAGACCGCATTATTGGCGGTCATATTCTGAGTAATACGCATGGCGTTTTCTCCTTCTGCTAACGGATCATGCCCATGGCAACATCCATCATATCGGTAACTGTTGATACAATTTTCGCCGATGCCTGATAGGCACGCTGGTATTTCATCAGGTTGGTAAGTTCCTCATCGAGCGATACGGCCGAATTGGAATCCCGGAGCGTTGTCAATTGTTTTACAAAGGCTTCATCCTGGGTAACCGTGGTTTTGCTCGATTGCACATCCAGCCCGACCGAGCTGACAAAACTGCTGTAGTAACTGTTGAAGGTTACCGACCCGATTTTGGCAACGGCGGCTGTCGTACTGTTCTGCAGTTTGGCCATCGCCAAGGCATTACTGTTGTCACCGGGCAACGCCGCAGGCGGAGCATTTGGATTAGCACCAGCGGCAGCTATCAGACGAGTACTGTTAAGTGCCGGGTTTATGGCGATTGTTGCTGCGTCGGTAACCGGACTGAAAAATGCGATGCCAGCCGTTGCGTTCAGGTCAAATCCGGCCTGATGCTGCGTGTTGACTGCAGTGGCTATGCCGTTTGCCAGATCGTCAACTTTTTTTAGATAGCCGGGAATAATGGTATCTCGCAGATTGATGGTGGCACCAAGTTGTCCTTTGGTCGGCTGAGGTGCCAGAATCACAGCGCCAGCCCCCCCCGCCGGATTAAGATACACATCCGATTTTGTTCCGTTAACCACCAACGAAAATGCGCCCGCCGTCGATCCGGTAACCAGTGCAGGGGTCCCGGTTTCATTGAGTTTCACATCAGTCGTGCCGTCACTGTTTTCAGTAAAGGTAATACCGATCTTCGTGGAAAGATCCCGTATCAACTGATCACGCTGATCCTTCAGTTCATTGGGATTGCCGTTAAGTGTCTGGGTGGTCTTGATCTGGTCGTTGATGCTGGCGATGTTGGTCAGAATTTTGTTGATACCGTCCGTCAAAGGTGTGAGTGCCGCATTCTGGAGGCTGATGCTGTCGGTGAGACTTTTGCTGACGGAATGAAAATTATCAACCAGAACCTGCGCCCGGGTCAGCACCACCTGTCGCTCGGAGGTCCCGGCCGGATTAAGAGTCAAATCCTGCCAGGCACCGAAAAACTTGGATACCGCCGTCCCGATACCATCATTGGCAATATCGTTGAAGGACGGCTCCAACTGTTGGAGTACCGTCGACTTTGTCGTGTCAAAGCCTTGCGACGTCTGGGCGTTGACTATTTGCTGCTGAAGGAGACTATCGTAGTAACGTTCGACGGTCGCAATCTGGACTCCGCTGCCGATGGCAAAGCCGTTGTGACTCGTCGGAATTGCACTTTCGAGAACAACCCGCTGCCGCGAGTACCCTGGCGTATTGACATTGGCAATATTTTGTGAGGTAACCTCACTGGCCACCTGGAATGCCCTCAAACCACTACTACCAACTGTCATGGCTGCAGAAATACCCATCTCAGGCCTCCCTGTTCACCAGCATGGCGCCGGCCGACCGGCGCTGATAACTGCCGGAAGCCCCGTAAAAGCTGGATTGGTTTATCATGCGGGAAATAAGGTCCAGGGACGTTGCCACCGAGTCTGCAAAACATTCCGCAATCTCTCGATTCAGGTCGGATACCTGTCGTACCCGTGCCACCAGGCCGAATAATTTTTCCTGCCTCACGAGCAGCTCCCGGTTCCCTCGGGCAGCCATTTGCTGTGCAATCGTCTTTAACATCGATTTTGAAGCAAGTCCTTCGCGGACAGCCACGTCAGAGATTGCTTTCTGCAGGGCAGTGGAATTTAGATTGATCTTGGCAATCAATTCCTCCTTCAGCCTGTCAGAATCGGACATTGCAGCAGTGTCCACCGAGCTCATCTGGGTGGTCTCGCGCCCGAGAACTACCAACAGTTCGCTTAATAATTGCTCGTGCTGCGATATTACATTCAGCAGATTTTTAAGTTCCATGGCAGTTACTCCAGCTACTCTGTAACATCAATTGATGGGACGTTTATGGGTGCACGCTTACGGCTTTCCTGGCGGATAATATCCTTCTCGATAATCTTTGCCAACCCTAAACCGGCTCCCCGCTTGACCGAGGCATTGGCGTATTCCTGATCAAGGAGCGAGCGGTACACTTCTTCTCCATGCCCGCCACCGGTCAGCTTGTCCTTGCCAACGGTTGATCGCATGGACTTCATCATCATTCCGACAAACAGTGCCTCAAAATCCTGAGAAACCTTTTTTGCCTCTGCACGCTGTTTCTCGGTCAGCACCGATGCCCCGCGTGCCTGCTGCTGAAGCATACGGACTTTCCCGGCAGCGTTACCGGAAACATCGGGCATTGTCGGAGAAATCAGTGATTCCATGATACGCTCATCGTCATAATTTCGTTGAACATTGAGTATTAAATGATTGAAAGATCAGCTTGCAACGCCCCGGCAGCCTTGACAGCCTGCAGTATGCTGATCAGGTCGCGCGGCGTCACTCCCAGCAGATTCAGAGCCCGCACCACGTCACCGATACTGGCCCCTTCCGGCATCAGCATCAGTCGCTTTTCGCTCTCTTCCACCTTCACATCGGTCTTGGGGGTGACCTTGGTTTCCCCGGCCTTGGCAAGCGCCGCTGGCTGCGATACCTGAGGCGTTTCCTTGATAACCAGGGAGAGGCTGCCGTGGGTAATCGCCACGGTTGATATGCGCACACTTTCGCCCATCACAATGGTGCCGGTGCGCTCATTCAGCACAACCTTGGCCTGCACGTCCGGCCTGACTTCCAGGCGCTCAAGGGATGCAACGAACTCGACCGCACGCTGTGCGTAAATCTCAGGTATCGTCAGGGTTACTGAACCGGGGTCGCTACTGACGGCAACCGGACCCTTGAATTTATCATTGATGACGTCAACGATTCGGGCGGCCGTAGTAAAATCCGCGACGTTCAGGTTCAGGCGCAGCACCGATTTTCCGGTCAGTGTATTGGGCAGTTCCCGCTCGACCAGCGCCCCGCCCGGCACACGCCCGGCTGTCGGATGGTTTTTCTGGCTGCTGCTTCCCTGGCCGCCAAAGGCAAATGAGTTGGTCAAAATTGACCCCTGAGCCACGGCATACACCTGGCTGTCTGCCCCCTTCAACGGCGCCATCAGCAACGTGCCCCCGGCTATGCTTTTGGCATCGCCGATTGAGGAAACCAGTACATCAAGACGATTTCCCTGCTTTGCAAAGGGGGGGAGCGTAGCTGTCACCATGACGGCGGCAACGTTTTTGATCTTGATGTCACTGACAGATGTGGTTATTCCCATACGCTCAAGCATATTGACCACCGACTGGGTCTGCATCTTGGCCTGGTCGCTGTCCCCGCTCCCGTTAAGTCCCACAACCAGCCCGTACCCCATCAACTGGTTGTCACGCACTCCTTCAAAGGAAGCGATGTCCTTAATGCGGATCGCATGAGCAGCGGTTGAATAAATGGACGATATGAGCAGCAGACAGAAAACAATGGTTGTAACTCTCATGATGTTCACCCTATTTCGTAAAGGCCGGCGGACAGAAACGGTCAGAACGGCCATACCTTATCGACTACGTTCATCAGCCAGCCAGGACCCTGCCGGTCGGAAACGATGCCGCGCCCGGAGTAACTGATTCTCGCATCGGCGATATTGGTGGAGGCGACCGTGTTGTTCGCCGTGATGTCGCGGGAACGGACTGTTCCCTCCAGGATGATCTCCTGGTCTTCGTTGTTGACCCTGATATTGCGGCGCCCTTCTATGAACATATTACCGTTGGGAAATACGTCGATAACCCTTGCAGCAATGGTGGCGTTCAGGTTTTCCTGGCGTGATGTAGAACCGGAGCCTTTGTAGGTTGAATCGACGCTGGCATTGATCAGCTTTGACAGGTCGCCGATGTTGTTTTTCAGCAGCCCGACTTTTTCAAGTCCCATGAAATTTGGAATCCCCGCGTTGAGCGTTGTTCCCCGGGAAGTGTCGGTTTTGGCCGCTTTGGATGCGCTGGCGGTTTCCGTGATGACAATAGTTACGATATCACCCCGCCGGCGCGCCTTGAAGTCTTCAAACACACTACCGGATGACGCCTGCCAGATGGAGCCGCTTGAATAATCCGCAACCGGGCGCTGGACTTGGTCGTCAATTCCGCTTGCTCTGACACGGGTTTTTTCTACCGCACAACCACACAATGCCGTAGCTATTGCCAGCAGAACAATGATTTTCATGGTTGCTCTCCTGTTCACGAACACCATCAGAACGCCACCCTGACGGTCGTGCCGCTGATAACCCTGGCCGGGATTTCCTTGAGGGAATTCAGGTTCTGAACCGAAATCATATCGCCCTCAGCACCTGAATTACGGGCTTTTCCTGCCACTGAGACCTTGATAATATCGTTTTCGGCGACAATGGTAACCATCTGTCCCGATTTGACCAACGGCACTTTTTCAATCTGATTGGCAAGCACCGGCTGATTGGATCTCAGCGTCAGGCGGGCCCGTTTGCCAACGATATCGTCGAACGAGCGAACTGCCTTCAATGACGCGTTTGATATCTCCCGCTTCTGAAAAACAACGTCGCCGGCTGTTATGATCTCATCACGCTCAATTTGCCGCAGTGGAACCACCATGTCGGTCAACGCTTCCACATCAACCCGCAGCGAAATATTCCCCACCACCCGGCCATCAAGCCTGGCATACAGCGTGAGGTTGATGCTCCCCCACCCTTCCCACTGCTGTGGGGCAACCACCTCGTAATCAAGCTTTCCTTCGGGAAGTGAGAGTTTACCGTTAATGGTCAAACGTTTGACACGGGCCTCCCACCCCAGCCCGGCTATCTTGGAGCGGACGTAGCTGTCCACTGCAGCCTGAATTTCCTGGTCTCGCGCGGCGCGTGTAGCTGTCGGCTGAGCAGCCTGGCAGACCAGCGGTATCAGTAGCAGCGCGCAGCAGATTGTCAAAAAAATAGTTTTCATGGTATCAAGTCCGCCCGTCACATTACCTTCTCAGATTGTTTGCCGTCTGCAGCATTTCATCCGAAGCCTGAACCGCTTTTGAGTTGACCTCATACGCACGCTGACCGACAATCATATTGACCATCTCCTCGGCAATGTTCACGTTGCTCATTTCAAGCATCCCCTGGGCTACCGTCCCGATACCGTTCTGCCCCGGAGTGCCGCTGGTGGCTGTTCCCGAAGAGTCGGTCGGAAGGTAGATGTTTTTACCCTGGCTCGAAAGACCGGCCGGGTTGGCAAACGTAGCCAGCTGAATATTTCCCACCGTCGTAGCGGCGCTCTGGCCTGCCTGCTGGACAGAAACGGTGCCGTCACTTCCGATATTTATCTTGGTGGCATTACTTGGAATAGTAATCGACGGAGAAAGCGGATTGCCATCAGATGTCACAATCTGCCCGGTGCTGTCACGCTTGAAGGCTCCTGCCCGAGAATATCCGGTAGTGCCATCGGGAAGCGTAATGGCAAAGAAACCATCCCCTTCGATTGCCATATCCAGCTCATTGCCGGTCTGGGTAAAATCACCGGCGTTAAAAATCTTGGAGACCGCCGCCAGGCGGGTGCCGAGACCGATTTGAATGCCGGTGGGCACCTGGGTGGCATTCGTAGCAGGTGAACCGGTAGACTTCAGGTTCTGATACATCAGATCTTGAAAGTCCGCCCGGCTGCGCTTGAAACCGGTGGTATTGACGTTAGCCAGGTTGTTGGCAATGACGTCGATGCTTTTTTGCTGCCCCTGCATGCCGGAAGCGGCCGTCCATAGCGCGCGTATCATATTAGACTCCTTGCATTCTGATTTTGTCTGGCAATATTAAAAGTAAAAGTTAGACTCTGCCAATTTCGTTGGCTGCCTTGGTGGCCATATCGTCATACCCCTTGATGACCTTGGAGCATGCTTCAAAATAGCGGTTAGTCTCGATCATCTGAATCATTTCAGAAATGCTCTCCACATTGGAACCCTCGAGATGCGCCTGCTGGACGGCTGCCGTGCCGGGCTGGGTCGCTTCCTGCGGATTTACCGGAACAAACAGTGCGTTGGCCGTCTTTGTCAGATTATAGGGTTTCTGGAAATCCACCACATTCAAAGCTCCGACGGCGGTACCGTCAACCATTATAGCACCTTTGCCATCAATCTCGACCCGGCTCCCCTGAATACGGACGTTCCCTCCACCCTGAGCCTGCAACGGTAGTCCGTCCTGTGTAACCAGAGTGCCGTCAGCCGACAGGCGGAAGTTTCCCTGACGGGTATATGCGGTACCATCCGGAGTCGTCACGGCAAAGAAGCCATCCCCGTCAAGTGAAACATCCAGCGGGTTTCCGGTCTGCCTGCTCATACCGCTCGCAAAATCGATAAACACGTTTTCCTTCTGCAGGATCGGGTCGGCGGTTGTACTCTGGGGTACCTGCGGCTGAGGAGTGGCACTTGCCAGCAGTCCTTCAAACGAGATTCGGTCTTTTTTGAACCCGATTGTGTTGGCATTAGCCAGATTGTTACTGATAATATCGAGACGCTTCATTGACGCCAGACTTCCCGAAACCGCCGCATACATGCCACTGTTCATACCGTACTCCTCCCTTCTCCCCACATTCTAGATTTTGTGGAGCCTGAGGCGCCCGCGCAGCCTCACCATTGCCTGACTGATCAGCTGAGAAATGCGTGATTCCGTAAGTCCCAGCATCTCACCGATCTCCTTCAGATTGAAGTCCTCGTTATAGTAAAGTGTTACCGCAAGCCGTTCCTTTTCCGGCAACCCGTCAATCGCCTTACCGAGCGCCTCTGCCAGCTGCATCGTCATGACCTGCTGCTGCGGATTCTTCGCATCACTTTCACAGAGCACATCGGCCAGACAGAGCGGGTTTCCGTCTTCACCCTCCCAGCTGTCTTCGAGACTGATGAAGGTGAATACGTGGACGTCGTCAAGCAGCTCATAATACTCATCAAGGCTTATTGACAGTGCCGATGCAACCTCTTCGCTGCTGGGATTGCGCCCCAAAACATGCTCAAGTCTGCGCAACGCCTGCTCAAGCCGTTTGTACTTCTCGCGCATCAGGCGGCTGAGAACATCATACGAGCGAAGTTCATCCAGGATTGTCCCCCGGATATGCTGTTCCGCGAAAGTTTTAAAGAGCACGCCCCGCGAGCTGTCAAAACGGTCTGCTGCATGGATCAGGCCAATCATGGCGGCGCTGGTCAAATCCTGCAGATCAATATGCTGCGGCAGCTGAAGCGCCATTCTGCTTACCAGATAGCGAACCAGCGGAATATGATCAAGGATCAGCTGCTCTCGGTCATAATTTTGACTTTTGTCAGCTCCGCTCTTTCTGGCAGCGCACATCGTTCAGTTTCCCCCGGAGCTGTCCAACATCCGCCTGAAAAAAAACTGAATGTTACCCTTGAGCCTGGTGCTGCGTTTATTCTCGATAACCCTTCGCGCAAGCGTTGTGAAGCAGTTGGCAGCATCGGAATCAGGAAATATTTCCATTAGTGCCTTCTGCCGCTTGACCGCTTCGACTATTTTTTCATCCTTGACAACGCAGCCGAGGTAATCGAGAGAGATGTCAAGAAACCGACCCGCCACGGTGGCAAGCTTTCTAAAAACCTCAAGTGCATCGGCACTGTCTTTGGCCATATTGACCAACACCTTGAAGTGATGTTCGGAATAGCGCGTTGCCAGCAGCTTGATAATGGCGTAAGCGTCGGTAATCGAGGTAGGTTCCGGGGTCACCACCACAAAAATTTCCTGCGCAGCCACAGTAAAATAGGTGACATTTTCAGATATTCCGGCTTCCGTATCCACGATCAGAATGTCGAAATGCTCTTCAAGCATATCCAGTTCATCCAGCAGTTTCAGCTTCTCATGCTGTCCCAGACTGGTCATTTCCTGCACGCCCGAACCAGCAGGAATAATTTTGATGCCAGCCGGGCCGTCGATCAGGATATCCATGATCCCCTTGTCGCCGTTGAGGACATCGTTCAGATTATATGCGGGCGAGAGTCCCAACAGCACATCCAGATTTCCCAGCCCCAGGTCGGCATCAATCAGCAGCACTTTCTTGCCCTGAGCGGACAGGGCGATGGCAAGATTGGCAACCACGTTGCTTTTTCCAACGCCCCCTTTACCACTCGTCACGGAAATAACGCGTATCCCCTGCTGGTCAGCAAGCCTGGCCGGAACCGGACTCTCACTCTGTCGCCCCTTTTTGGCGTTGTGCGCCATCTGGCGAAGGGTATCGGCCTGGTCGCCTGTCCCTGGAACGGCACTCATACTCCCTCCTCGCGCACAATCATATCAGCCAGCCTGGCGGGCGTGGCAACTTCGATATCTTCAGGAACCCTTTGGCCGGTCGTGAAGTATGCTATTGGCAATTCATCATTCATCAATAGATTGACCATGTTTCCGCAACTCTCGCTCTCATCCAGTTTCGTGAAAATCACATTACCGATTCTAAAAATGCTGAACCGCTTCAATATCTCCTCAAGCTCGCGGTCCTTGGTGGTTGCCGAAAGACAGAGATAAATCTCGATCGGGGTTTTCTGTTCGAGGAAACTTTTCATTTCATTCAGCTTTTCCTTATCTTTGTGACTGCGGCCAGCGGTGTCGATTACGATCAGATCACAGTCGGCATGCTTCTCGACCGCCTTTTCAAGCTCTCTGGGGGTTGAAACCACATCCAGCGAGATCCCCATGATCCGCGAGTAGGTTTTGAGCTGTTCGACCGCTCCGACCCTGAAAATATCCATCGTGATCATGGCTACTTTCTTGCCACCGTTAAATGCACTCATGGCGGCCAGCTTGGCCGTAGTTGTTGTTTTGCCGACGCCGGTCGGGCCTACAAGGGCAATAACGCGGGGAATGCCGGTTTCAAACCTCAGCGGCGCGGCAAACGATATCAGACGGTCGAGCGTTTCACGCAGATGAGCCTTGCTGTTGCGGTCTGCCCTCCCCGGAGAGGATGTGTCCAGTTCTCTGCGAATCCTGTCAACCACAGCCGGCGATACCCCGTTCGCCAGCAGTTCCCTGACAAGAGAAGTTTCATTTTCACCATGTTGTAAACCGCCATGCGGGGTGCTCCCCCCAACAACATCGGCCGCCGGCCACTGTACCGTCCGGGCCGTCCCCTCCTGACTCTTGGTCAGGGTGGTCAGCAGCATCCTTTTGATCTCTTCCAGTTCTGCACTCGGAATTTTGTCAAGATTGAAGCCGCTCTCCCGCAGATCAACAGCCGCTGCTTCAGTGCCGGACGACCTTCCATGCCCCCCCTTTTCCTGGCGACGGGTCAGGACATCGACTTTCTCGCGCAAGTCTTTCAGTTCACGGGCAAGCGGCGCCAGCATCGACTTTTCCATCTCCTCCCGGGCAGTGGCCTCACGGGCCCTGGGTTCCCGCACGACAGGAGGGATTGAAGCGGGAGGCACCGTCCGGGCCGGTTCCACGGCGGCTGTCACACGGTACATATCTGAACTGAAAAGGCCCATTACACCACCGGCCTTCTCTTTTTTTGTTGAAAGGATCATGGCATCGTTGCCAAGCTCAGACTTGACCATCCGCAACGCTTCGGCCATGCTTGGGGCCTGAAAGGTTTTAACCAGCATGTAGGCTTACCATCCCGAGTGATTGAATTTTTATATTCTGCGGAATTTCGTTATGCGACAGCACCGCCATATGGGGCACAAAACGCTCAATGAGCTTGCGTACGTGCCGCCGGATTGAGGGTGAAGCCAGCAACACCGGCTGCGCCCCACTCGCGCCGAAACGATCAGACATGTTCCGGACGGACGTGATAATCTGCTGTGCCGTTGCCGGTTCGAGTGCCAGATAGCTCCCCTGGTCGGAGGGCTGTATCGCCTCGGCGATCAGGTCTTCAACTTCGCGGTCGATGGTGGCCAGGTAGAGGGCATCCTCATCGAGTTTGTACTGGTCAACGATAAAACGCCCCAACCCCTGACGGACGAACTCCGTCAACACGTCAGGATCCTTGGTAAGCGAGGCATAGTCCGCCATACTCTCCAGAATTGTCCGCATGTCGCGGATCGACACCCCTTCTTTGAGCAGATTTTTGATCACACGCAACACGGTTCCCAGATTCAGCAGCCCCGGAATCAGCTCGTCCACCACTTTGGGAGCGCTGGTAGCCACACTGTCGAGCAGCTGCTGCAGCTCCTGCCGTCCAACCAGTTCGTGAGAATAACGTTTGATGATCTCGCTGATATGGGTAGCCACGACAGTCGTGCTGTCAACCACGGTGTAGCCATTGATCTGAGCCTGGTCGCGTTCTTCGCTGCGAATCCAGACCGCCGGCAGGCCAAATACCGGTTCCTTGGTGGTAACGCCGTGAATCGTCGAAATTACCGCACCGGAATCCATGGCGAGATACTGGCCGGTCAGTTCACTGCCACCCACCCGAGCGCCACGGATGAGCAGGTTGTATTCGTATGGTTTAAGCTGCAGGTTGTCGTGAATGTGAATCGGCGGAACAACAAAACCCATTTTCTGAGCGGTCTGACTCCTGATGGAGCGGATGCGTTCGAGCAGTTCGCCATCCTGCGAGGCATCAACCATCGGAACCAGTCCGTATCCGACTTCAAGTTCCAGCACATCCAGCGGTCGAATGTTTGATGCCTGATCAATCGACTCGTCCTCCGCCGCTGCAGCAACCGCAGCAGCTTCAGCCATTGCAGCTTCAGCCTCCTGGTCCGGCTTGGAACGGGCCATCTTGCCGATCAGGTAGGTAATGCCGGAAAGCAGCAGGAACGCAAAATGCGGCAGCCCCGGAATCATGGCAAACAGGAAAAGCACACCCGATGATACAAAAAATGCTTTGGGATAATTGAGGAACTGCCCGGTCAGTTCCTGGCCGAAGCTGTTTTCATCGGCCGAACGGGTAACCAGGATACCGGCGGCTGTTGATATGATCAGGGCAGGAATCTGGGCCACCAGACCTTCACCGATGGTCAGCAGCGTGTAGTTGGTAAGGGCATTCATAATCGGCATTCCCTGCTGCCAGATACCGATTATCAATCCGCCGAAGATATTTATCAGCACAATCATGATGCCGGCAACGGCATCACCGCGGACGAACTTGCTGGCACCATCCATGGAACCATAAAAGTCAGCTTCACGGGCTATCTTGAGCCGGCGTGCCTTGGCCTCTTTGTCGGTGATCAGACCAGCCGAAAGATCAGCATCAATGGCCATCTGCTTACCCGGCATGGCATCCAGGGTAAAACGTGCAGCGACCTCTGCCACGCGACCGGCGCCTTTGGTGATAACCACAAAATTGATGATAACCAGTATCAGGAAGATAACAGCGCCGACAATATAGTTGCCGCCGACCACAAACTGCCCGAACGCCTTGATGACGGCTCCCGCCGATTCAGCTCCCTCGCTGCCGTGGAGGAGAATCAGGCGGGTGGAGGCAATGTTCAGAGCCAGCCTGAAGAGTGTTGTAACAAGCAGAACAGACGGGAACACCGAAAAGTCGAGCGGCTGATCCGTATAGAGACAGATCAGCAGAATCGAGAGGGCGATCGTGATGTTGGCGGCCAGAAACAGGTCAAGAAAAAAGGCCGGTAGAGGAATGATCATCAGCGCCAGGATCCCGATCAGGGCCACAGCTACGTAGATATCAGAATTTTTCCGGGGACCGCTTATTCCTATGGCTTCAACCGCTCCGTTTGCCATCTCGTTATATGCCCTGTCTGTGCGTAGAATGTGAGTCGGGCGAGCATTTGCATTTTTAGTGCCTTTTTGAAATACTACACACAACTATCAGATTTTATAGTTAAATTTAGAATATCGCTGCCCAAATTCACAAACCGGAGCTGAACGACAGTAATGACAAAAGCTTGAAAAGTCATTTTTTTGACCGTACCATAAGGTATGCATTCGAGCCACCACAGCGATGCTCAGCTGCATCTTGCTTTGCCCTGGTGGATCGTGTATTGTGATTCGCAATTCGGGCCCCGCCACCATCCGGGTGTATCTGACAGACAAGGAGTCGAACCATGGCAAGTCTTAACAAGGTTATGCTGATCGGAAACCTGGGCAAAGATCCCGAAGTTCGTTACACCGCTTCCGGGCAGGCCGTTGCAAGCTTCTCACTGGCTACCAGTGACAAATTTAAGGGGAAATCGGGAGAGATGGAGGAGCGCACCGAATGGCACAACATTACCCTGTGGGGAAAGCTGGCCGAAATAGCCGGCGAGTACCTCTCCAAAGGAAAGACTGTCTATATTGAAGGACGCCTGCAGACACGAAAGTGGCAGGACAAAAGCGGCAATGACCGATATACCACCGATATTGTCGGCGACAGAATGCAGATGCTCTCGCCGAAGGGTGAGGGACGCCGCGGCGGCGATTCGGCATCTGAGCCTGCACGCAGTTCTTACGAAGAACCCCCGTTCCAGGATGACGACATCCCCTTCTGAGATTTGAACAGAGCAGGCTGGTCGCTATGTCCGGACAGCCTGCTCGATCCCTTCTGCTAATACTTCATAGCGCAGTCCGGTTCCCAGTAGCTCCATCATTTTTAAATTGTCAACAATCCGCGTTTCCCTCACATAAGAAAGCATGAGCGGCGACATGACCCGACCTGCCTCTTCAAGTGTCACCTGCGGTTGGCGCGGCAGTCCCAGCGCGTCGGCACATGCGTTAAAATAATGGGTCATGCTGGTCGGCTGACCATCACTCACGTTGAAAATATCTCCGTGTACCCCTTTTTCGGCAGCGGCAACGCACACCATCGCCAGATCATCCGCATGTATCCGGTTACTTGGCCCCGACTCATCCTCCCGTAACAGGGGTTGCCCCTGACTGATCTGCATCAACGGAAGCCGCCCCGGTCCGTAGATGCCGCTTACCCGCAGAATAACAACCGGCACACCGTTGAGCCCACCGTAGCGACGGAAGGTGGCCTCAGCATCGAGACGGCGCTTCCCCATGGCCGATGCCGGGTGAGTGGGTGAGTCCTCCGTGACTACTCCCCCCGAGACTTCGGAGTAGACCGACGTGGCACTCATGTAGATGATTTTAGACGGCCGTTCACCACACGACAGGGCTTCGATAAAGTTTGCCGCCCGGGTGTCTCGTGTCCCGCCGCCCGGCGGTGGAACCAGGTAATAGGCCGTATTTCCGGCAACCGGGAGACGAGGTATCGAACTTGCGTCATCCAGTGAAACGGCAACTGTGTCATAACCTGCCTGACTCAACTTCTCCCTGCGCTCCGGCGACCGCACTACGCAGCTGACATGACATCCCTGCTCATGAAATATCCGGGCGAGCCGTTCACCGATATAGCCGCAACCGGCAATGAATACTTTTTTCACTTACTGCGCCCCCCTTCTGGATCAGTCCGGGCCCAGGATCGACATTCTGCCACAAACGTCGGCGCAATTGAGCAGTTGGATCCAAAATGCAGGTGTATATATGAGGCAAGACAGGTGCGCACCCGGAAACCTTCCTGCTCAAGTTCGACCCCGTTCCGGGATACCCGATAGGCCCGCTCGACCGTCTGCGGCATTGCGTCTATTTCTGAATAATGAAATTCATGTCCTCGATGCACCGCCCCGGCAGCACCAATTATGACGTTTTCTGTCAGCGCAACCTGCCGGTACCCGAGCGCTTTGCGGTATTGCAACATCCTGCAACGCACCGGAAATAACCCTACAAAATCGGCTGCCGGATTATGTTGACCGTCAATACCTTCGGTAAGGTACACAAACCCGCCACATTCCGCGTAGACCGGCATACCGGATTCCACGGCACCCCTGATTGACGACTTCATACTTTCGTTGTCGGCCAACTGTCGGGCGTACAGTTCTGGATAGCCCCCCGGTAGATAGACCCCCTGAATAGTATCCGGCAGCGCCTGGTCGATAAGCGGCGAGAAGAAAACAAGCTCCGCTCCTGCCTCCCGCAACAGCCGCAGATTATCCTCATACATGAAACAGAAGGCGGCATCGCGGGCCACGGCGATGCAAATCCCTCCTCCATTGGGAGAGAGCGAAAAGACTTTACCCCCCTTCGTGAAAGGGTACCCTCTGGGGCATAAAGGGCCAGGGGGGATTTGCAGCTGACTCAGCCGATCCAGTTCCAGGCAGCGTTCAGCCATATCCGCCAGCTGCCCGATAAATTCGTCAGAAAGTGGATTATCCTCTATTGTTGTCAGGCCGAGATGACGCGACGGTATCACCAGCGACTCGTCACGCGGGACACAGCCCAAGAGCGCAATTTCCGGCAGATGTTCGGCCATCACCGCCCGCAACAGCGCCGCGTGCGAATCACTGCCGACATTGTTGAAAATAACACCGGCCAGCCGCACCTGCGGATCAAAACCGGCGAAGCCCTTGACCAGAGCCGCCGCGCTGGCCGCCATGCCGCGCGCATTAACAACCAAAACTACCGGCGCTCCGGTTATGGCAGCAATCTGGGCAGTGCTGCCTTTCATGGTGGCGCTGCCCAAGCCATCGAAGAGTCCCATGGCTCCCTCGATGACAGCGATTGTCTGATCTTTCAGACCAGTCCGACTTGTCAGACTTGTCTGAAAGCTTGTAAGAACGAACTCCTCAGGGCACATCCAGCCATCAAGATTGATCGAAGCGTTGCCGGTCACCGCCCGGTGATAGCCGGGATCGATGAAGTCCGGCCCGCATTTGAACGGCGCCACGACAATGCCGCGCCTCACCAGCGCTGCCATGATCGCCAGGCTGACAGTGGTCTTGCCGCTGCCGCTCTGGGGAGCAGCTATCAGAAAACCGCACATTGACGTCACCGTAACGCCCTCCTGGTTCCACCATACTGGAAAAACGCTATCAGATGAAACTCCTCTTTGTCATACCCTTTGGGGAATCCACCCACCGGCCCGATGGCCCGCAGGGTGCGCAGCACCTCTTCATCAAGAATCCGTGCTCCTGAGCTTTCCAACTGGCGGATACCGGTGATCTCACCCCGCCGGTTGAACGTGATCCGTACCGGCGTAATCCCTTCGATACCGCGCATGGCGGCTTCCTGGGGATAGCGCCAGACACCGTAAACAGCCCCCTCAAAACGGCGCAGGAAAGAACCGAATTGAATGTCGTCGCTGTTAAGAAAGCGGGTATCACCTTCGGCGATGTCCTTCTCAAACTTCTTGCGGTAACTTTCCTCCAACTGCGCCATCCGTCCAGCTGACGGGAACACCTGCGGTTGTGACTGGGCCGATGAAAGTGGCCTCGGTTTCAGCAGGCTGTCTGCCGACGACCCGGGTGCAACCTGGGGTAACGGCTGCCGAATGCTGCGCTGAGTCGATGAATTGCCGGGTGACGCTTCGCGCGGTTGACCGGTTTCAGCAGGAGCCACCTTCTGCCCTCCATCGCGCTCGGCGTTACCCGGCGGAGCCGTTTCCCGTGGGACACGAACACGACGCTCAGAGTGGCGCTCGGTCTGCAGCTGAGACTTCTGCTGCAGTTCCGGTATCTGCTGCAGATCAATAAAAACAGGATCGGTGGGTGCTTTCTTCGGCTGCGGCAGATAGTACAGTGCAGCAAAGCCCCCGACGTGCAGCAGCAGGGAAACAATTACCATCAGCAGAAAAGATTTTTCAATGTACTGATCGGACATGGGATAGGGGTGGCTGTCAGCCCGCAGGAGCTGCCTGGACGATTTCCTGAATATAGCTGCGAGACGGTTCCTCAGCCTGCTGAGAGGTTTCAGTGCGCAGGAACGCCAGTATTTCCTTCAGACTGGCAAGTATGTTGTGTTCTCCTTTGGGGAATTCCCTGGGGTCCAGTTCCAGCGTAACGGTGCTTTGATAGTCAGTCGAACGGAGATGGTTCAAAAAGCGTATCAACGGCAGGATGCCGTGCCCAGGGAGCAGGTGTTCACGCCCGTGACCGTAATCGGAGAAATGAATATTGCGGATTCTCCCTGATTCGTAGCAGAGGAAAAAATCGTTGATGAAGCTGGTCTTGCCCGAACCCATATGGGTGCAGTCAAACGTCATGAACAGATTGTGCTCGCGAATGAAATCGACCATTCGCTGGGTGTTCGAAAGCACATGGGGATTAATCTTCCACGATCCGATCCACGGCATGTTTTCGATTGTTACCGTTACTTTGCCACCCATTCCGAGCTCTTTCTGAAAATCGTGAATACTGTAGAGCCAGCGCCAGAACGCGACCTCAAAACCCATCCAGGAGGGGGGGTGAAAATTCACCAGCGGAATGTCACACTCGGCGGCAAGTTCAATCGACATTTTGAGCGAATCGACCGGGCCGCCCCATCCGTCCAGCGGCATGAACGGCGCATGGATGGAGTGGATGGTGACCGTCTCCTGCAGCGATCTGACCAGCCGGCCGGCATTCACTTTCTGGAAATCCTGGTTGATGATCAGCTCCACGCCGTCATACCCGGCTTCCGACGCCAGCTCTACCGCTCTTTTGAGTGGCAGGGTAAACAGACTCCCGGTGGAAAGAGAGATAATCATCGTTCCGGTTTCCTCACTGCGCGTCGCTGAAAATCCATCAGTTTTCCGGACATTCGTGGACTTCCTTGATCACAAAACGCTGGATGGCCGCAGATGGTGGAGCGGTCAGGAGCGATACCGCAATCATGACGATCATCACCAGCGGTGCGCCGATGAAGGCAGATGATGTGTATGGGAAAAGTTTTGCAATCATCGGCAACGAGCCACCAAGCAGAAATGAAGAAAAACTGATCAGTAATCCCAGCAGCATGCCGCTGATGACGCCGGCGGCATTGGCCCTCGGCCACCAGATACCCAGCAGGAAGGCGGGGAATATGGTATTTCCGGCCAGGGCAAAGGCAAACGCTGCAATTTCGGCAATCATGCCCCACGGCCGGAAGGTCAGGAACATCACGACGGCAGCCAATACCAGAAAGGCCCCTTTGGCAACGTAGAGCTTGTCCCGGTCCGTTGCTCCGGAACGGATAAGACGCGGGTAAATGTCATATGAGAACGATGCCGATCCGGTCATCAACAGTCCTGCGGTCGTAGAAAATGCGGCATTCATGGCACCGGCCGCCAGCAGACCGACCGCCCACAACGGCAGCCCCCCCAGACCGGCTGCTGAGAGCACGATCATATCGGCGGCATCCGGGCCACCCGCGTTGAGCGTCAGGCCGTTACGCGCTTCAAAGAGCCGCGCCAGCACACCATAGGCCGGTGACGACCAGTAAATCAGGGCTATGAAGAACAGCCCCCAGACCACCCCCCAGCGGGCATCACGAATAGCCGGTACCATGTAAAAGCGTGACAGGACGTGGGGCAGACCGGCTGTGCCGAACATCAGAGTGAAACAGAGTGCCAGCCACTCAAAGAGAGTTGTGCCGGCAAACGGCTCGGACCAGAAATAGCCGAACTGCTGCTGCAGTTCTCCGATGGCCGCACCGTAACCGAACTGGGGGAGAACCCAGAAATAGCCGAGTTTCCTGTTCAGGAGCATCAGCGGAAAAATGAAGGTGATGATCAGAACGAAATACTGCAGTTTCTGGTTGCGGGTGACGCCCAGGGCGCCAGAAACGACGACGAACGACACGACCAGTGAAGTTCCCACGATGACCGCAGGGGTGTAGGCAATGCCGAACAGCCAGGAGACCAGCAGCGCTATGCCGCGAAACTGGGCAACGCAGTAAATCACCGAAATAATCATGGAAATAAGCGCTGCCAGAATCCGGGCCGTATCGGATTCGTAGCGAAAGCCGACAAAATCCGGGGTGGTGTATTTGCCGAAGCGCCTGATCTGAGTTGCCATCAGTACCAGCAGCAGTACGTAGCCACCGGTCCAGCCGACAACGTAGGCCATGGCAAAATACCCTTTAAGGTAGAACACTCCCGCGAGACCGAGAAAACTGGCAGCACTCATCCAGTTGCTGGCAATCCCCGCCCCGATACCGGCCCGTCCGGTGTTACCGCCGCCGAATCCGTACTCAGCAGCCTGCTTGGTGCGATTGCCCAATCCGGACAGAATAAAGAGGGCAAACATAGCCGCCACTATGGCCAGCGGTACAACCTGCAGCATCCCGTACGCCATAGTTGTCCGTCCTCCCCGTCATCGGTCTTTATCCGAAAGCGGTATGAGCCTTCCGTAGATTGTACGGTATGTCTGTCCATCCAGATATTGAAGATAATACCCAGGATGATGAACCAGAGCGGCAGCAACTGGCCACTCAGCCAGAACTGAATCGGAAGATTAAAAAAGGTCAGGTCGGTCAGCAACAGTTCAGAATAGTTAACTTCCAGCATGTACGCAAAGAGCTGAAATCCCACGATAGCCAGCAGCCAGCCAGCCAGAATGCGCCTGATAACGCGGACCTCAGCCTGCATGGTGTCGCCGCGCGGATTGAAAAAGCTGATAGTGTCGTTTGAAGCAGGTTTGTCCATGATGCCCTCATCAAGTTATTTGTTCTCTGTTTTGAGGTGGTGAACGTAATAAATCTGCTGCCCCAGATCAAGGAAACGGCGCATGTATTTTGATACCGGATAGCCCTCCAAAACATGGCGATAGCCATCCGGTGCCAACTGATTGGCGAACCCGGGTTGAACGGACATGAAGCCGGCAACATCCAGACCGTAGTCAACAAAATCGGTCGCAAAGTAGAAATCGGCTTCCGGCCGCATGAACTGTGACAGATAGGCGACAAACTCCGTATTAACAAGACGGCGTTTCCTGTGGCGCAGCTTGGGCCAGGGATCAGGGCAGTTGATGACCACCATCTGCAGTGATTCATTCGCAACGCAGGCATCAATGAAACCGCGTGCCTCGGCCCGTATCACCCGCACATTTTCCAGACCGGCTTTGTCAATCCGCTTGCAGGTTTTGATGCACCCCTTGTTGTAATAATCGAGGGCAATGAAATTGAGGCCGGGGTGTAAGGCTGCCATCTGTACGGTGAAATCGCCGACACCGCAGCCGATCTCAAGCGCCAGAGGGTTGCCGTTACAGAAAACCTCATCCCAGCGGAGAGCCGGTTCTCCGCTCTCCCACGGCAGAAACGACGGCGAACTGTTCGGAATCAACATAACCCTGACCTTCCGGAATAAATTGTGGAAGAGTAGCACAGATTGCGGACGTGGGGGAGGGATTTTTGGGGGTTGTGGCCACAGCTTATTTTTTGACTTTCACACTCCGTCATGCTAGAAAAGACCACTTTATCCGGTAGCATATAACCATTACCATCGACATTCCAGAATTTATACAGGAGGCATCAATGAACCATTTTCAGTACAAAGGGAACGAGCTCTTCGCCGAAGAGGTTGCCCTCAAAGATATCGCGGCCCAGGTCGGCACTCCCTTTTACGCCTATTCCCACGCCACGCTCACCCGCCATTTCACCGCTTTCGATCAGGCGTTCGCCGGTGTGCCCCACACCATCTGTTACTCGGTCAAGGCCAACTCAACCCAATCGGTGCTCAAGACCTTCATCAACCTCGGTGGCGGTGTAGACATCGTCTCCGGCGGCGAGCTGTACCGCGCCCTCAAAGCGGGCGTTGACCCGAAAAAAGTGGTGTATTCCGGCGTCGGCAAGAAAGATGACGAGATCGAGTATGCTCTCACCACCGGCATCCTGATGTTCAATGTGGAGTCGGAGCAGGAGTTGAGCCGCATCAGCGAAATCGCCTCGCGCGTGGGGAAAAAGGCAGGCATTGCCATCCGCGTCAACCCGGACGTTGACCCCGGCACCCACCCCTACATAACCACCGGCCTGAAAAACGCCAAATTCGGCATCACTATCGAGCGTGCAATGGAAGAGTATACCCGTGCAGCTACCCTGCCGGGTATCGACGTAATCGGCATCGACATGCACATCGGCTCTCAGCTGACAAAGGTAAATCCGTTCGTCGATTCTATCGAGAAACTGAAAATCATGATCGCAAAACTTCGCGGCCAGGGAATTGATCTGAAGTACTTTGACTGCGGCGGCGGCCTGGGAATCCAGTACAACGACGAAGAGCCGCCGTTGCCAGCCGACTACGGCAAGGAGATTGTCGCCGCGACGAAAGATCTCGGCATGCATCTCGTTTTTGAACCGGGGCGCAACCTGGTCGGCAATGCCGGTATACTGGTAGCAAAGACCCTCTACACCAAGTCCCGCGACGACAAGAATTTCATCATGATCGACGCCGGTATGAACGACTTGGCCCGCCCTGCCCTGTATGACTCCTATCACGGCGTCCAGGCGGTCAACAAAAATCAGGACGGCATGATAGTGGCCGACATCGTCGGGCCGATCTGCGAATCAGGCGACTTCCTGGTCAAGGGGCGTGAAGTGCCGATGTTCAAGCAGGACGACCTGGTGGCTTTCATGTCAGCCGGCGCCTACGGTTTCGCCATGTCCAGCTCCTACAACAGCCGTCCCCGCGTGGCCGAAGTTATGGTAAAGGGAAATACGTTCGAAGTAATCCGCGAGCGTGAGACCATTGAAGATCTGATAAAGGGTGAAAAGATCGCATCGTTTTTGTAAATTCAATCACGGAGGTACGTCATGCTGAAGAACTGGCTTGCTGTAATTGCTCTCACGGCAGCGTTTGGTCTGCCATCTGCGGCACTGGCGGCCGAAAAAAAACAGGCAGACAAAAAGGGGGGGCACGTTCTGTTCGAAGTTGAGCAGGACGGCAGAATCGGATTTATTGATACCACCGGTAAGGTCGTGGTTTTTCCCCAGTTTAAAAAAGCGCGTGGGAATTTCACGGAAGGTTTCGTCCGGGTTGAACAGGACGGCCGCTGGGGTTATCTGGAAAACACCGGGCGCCTGATTACCCCCCGCTACGATGATAACGATGATTTTTCTGAAGGGCTCGCCAGGGTCAAAGTCAATAAACAGTGGGCCTATATCGACCGTTCCGGCAAGGAAGTCATTGCACCCCGTTTTGAGGATGCCGGGGAGTTCCGCGAAGGCCTGGCCAAAGTTCGTCTCGACGACCGCTGGGGCTATATCGACCGAACCGGAAAACTGATTATTGAACCGCGCTATAAGGACGCCGACAGTTTCTACGACGGATTGGCCAGGGTCAAGATGGAGAGCAAGTGGGGCTACATCGACCACAACGGCAAACTGATCATCGAGCCGCGGTTCTCGGACGCCGACAATTTCAAGAACGGTCTTGCCAGAATCAAGGTAGATCGCAAAATGGGCTATGTTAACAAAAAGGGGACATCGGTCTGGCAGGAAAAATAGCCGCCGGACTGGACAAAAGATCTGTTCAAACATCCTGTATGAGGAGGCAGTATATGTTCAAAGGAAGCATCGTCGCCATCGTAACACCGTTCAGTAACGGCGCAGTTGATGAGAAGAAACTGCGTGAGCTGGTGGATTTCCAGATCGAGAACGGCACCGATGCCATTGTGGCCTGCGGCACCACCGGCGAATCCTCCACACTCGACTACGACGAGCATATGGACGTGGTCAGGATCGTTTTTGAGCAGTCTGCCGGCAGGGTTCCGGTCATCGCCGGCACCGGATCAAACTCCACCGCCGAAGCCATTGAACTGACCCAGAAGGCCAAGGAAATGGGCGTAGCCGGTGTGCTGCTGGTAACCCCCTACTACAACAAACCGACCCAGGAAGGGCTCTACCGCCACTACATGGCAATCGCCGATGCCGTCGAGATCCCCCAGATCCTCTACAACGTACCGGGTCGCACCGGCGTCAATCTGCTCCCCGAAACCGTAGCCCGCCTGGCGCCGCACAGGAACATTGTAGCCATCAAGGAGGCCACCGGCTCCCTGCAGCAGGCATCAGAAGTTATGGCGCTTTGCGGTGACAAAATTGACGTGCTTTCCGGTGACGACTTCATTACCTTTCCGATGATGGCCTGCGGCGCCAAAGGAGTTATTTCAGTGCTGGCCAACATCATGCCAAAAGCCGTCGGCGACCTGACCGATGCCTTCTTCGCCGGCGACTTGGCAAAAGCCCGCCAGTTGCACCTGGATACGCTCAAAATTGGCAACGCCATGTTCATCGAGAGCAACCCGATCCCGGTCAAGACCGCCCTCGGGCTGATGGGCAAATGTTCGGACGAGGTGCGCCTGCCGTTGTGCGAGATGAGTGCGGGCAACAAGGCCAAACTGGAAGCGATTCTCAAAGAATACAAACTTATCAAATAACACAGAGCAACGAAGCAACGGAGAAACCATGTACAGTACAATCTCCGTTGCTCAGTTGCTCCGTGTTTCAAAGAGGATCTATCATGATTAAAATAGCAGTCTGCGGTGCTGCCGGACGTATGGGGCAGCGCATCATCGTTGCAGTAAAAGAAGCCGGCTGCACCATCTCCGGTGCCCTGGAGCGTCCGGGTCACGAACTGGTGGGACAGGATGCCGGCCTGATAGCCGGCTGTGGATCTCTGGGTGTCGCCATCTCCGACGACCTGAACAAGGTGGTGGAAGGATGTGACGTCCTGATCGACTTCACCACCCCCAAGGTGTCGCTGAAGAATCTGGAGGTCTGCGGCCTCAAGAAAAAGTCCATTGTCATCGGTTCTACCGGCTTTACACCTGAAGAACGTACCCTGGCAGCCGAGCTTGCGAAGGACATCCCGGTGGTGCTGGCCCCCAACATGAGCGTCGGAGTCAACGTCTGCTTCAAGGTTTTGAAGGACATGGCCAAGACTCTGGGTGACGACTTCGATGTGGAAATAGTCGAGCTTCATCACAACAAAAAAAAGGATGCCCCTTCCGGTACCGCCGTCCGTATGGGCGAAGTTGTGGCCGAGGCACTGGGGCGTGATTACAACAAGGTGGCCCGCTGCAGCCGAGAAGGGATCATCGGCGAGCGTACTCCTGAAGAGATCGGCATGCAGACCGTGCGTGGCGGCGACATCATCGGCGAGCACACGGTCTACTTCATTGGCCAGGGGGAGCGCATTGAAATTTCGCATCGCGCCATGACCCGCGACATGTTCTCCCGCGGCTCGGTCCGCGCTGCCAAATGGGTTGTTGGCAAGGCGCCTGGACTTTACGACATGCAGGATGTTTTGGGTCTAAAATAACAACTTTATTTTCACCACGGTAAATTCTTTCTGGAGGATTTCTGTAATGGCAAAAATCAACGACAACTACCTCAAACTCAAAGCCGGCTACCTGTTCCCCGAGATCGGCCGCCGCGTGCGCGAATTCGCCGCCGCCAACCCTGACGCCAGGGTCATCCGCCTCGGCATCGGCGACGTCACCCGTCCGCTGGCACCGGCCGTGCTCAAGGCCTTCCACGACGCCGTGGACGATCTTGCCACCACCGATAGGTTCGCCGGCTACGGCCCGGAGCAGGGCTACGACTGGCTTATCAACGCCATCATCGAGAAATCCTACACGCCACTCGGTGTATCTTTAAAGACCGAGGAGATGTTCATCTCCGACGGTTCCAAGTGCGACTGCGCCAACATTCTGGACATCTTCGCCCTGGACAATGTAGTAGCCATCGGCGACCCGGTCTACCCGGTCTACAACGACACCAACGTCATGATCGGCCGCACCGGCGAGGCCGACGACAAGGGCTACTACGCCAACGTGGTCTACATGCCCTGCAACGAGGCCAACGGTTTCATCCCGTCGCTCCCGACCCAGAAGGTGGACATCATCTATCTCTGCTTCCCCAACAACCCGACCGGCACCGTGGCCAGCAAGGCCGAGCTGAAGAAGTGGGTCGACTACGCCAACGCCAACGACGCAGTGATCTTCTTCGACGCCGCCTACGAGGCCTTCATCACCAACCCGGAGATCCCGCACTCTATCTACGAGATCGAAGGGGCCAAGAAGTGCGCCATCGAGTTCCGCTCCTTCTCCAAGACCGCCGGCTTCACCGGCGTCCGCTGCGGCCTGGTGGTCGTGCCGGAAGAGGTCATGGGCACCACCAGCACCGGCGAGCGCTACAGCTTCAACAAGCTCTGGCTGCGCCGCACCACCACCAAGTTCAACGGCGCCTCCTACCCGGTCCAGCGCGCCGCCACCGCGGTGTACTCCGACGAGGGGTGGAAGCAGACCAGGGAGATCATCGACTATTATATGGAGAACGCCCGCATCATCCGTGAAGGTCTGAGGGAAGTCGGCGTCACCTGTTTCGGCGGCGTGGATGCCCCCTACATCTGGCTCAAGACCCCGGGCAACCTGACCAGTTGGGAGTTCTTCGACAAGCTGCTCAATGAGTGCAACGTGGTCGGTACTCCCGGCAGCGGCTTCGGCCCCAGCGGGGAAGGCTACTTCCGGTTATCGGCCTTCGGGCATCGCGAGAATGTGATTGAGGCGGTGGAGAGGATAAAGAAAAATTTGAAGTAGTTTCAAACAGAGAAGGGCGGCCGGCGAGACGCCCTTTTTTAATGTCCATCTTTATGTGCTGAAAGGAAAACCGGTGTGGCGCAGAATGATCCCTGGACAATTCTTAAAATTCTCACCTGGACCAGGGAGTATCTGACTTCCAAAGGAGTAGAGAATGCCCGGCTGGAAGCGGAGTGGATGCTGTGTGCCGTGTGCGGGCTTGACCGGGTGGGTCTCTATCTCAATTTTGACCGGCCACTGGCAGAGACCGAACTGACCGGTTATCGCGGCATGGTCAGCCGGAGAGGGAAACGCGAGCCGCTGCAGCACATACTTGGAAGTCAGGAGTTCTGCGGGCTGGATTTCTACGTTACGGCCGATGTGCTGATTCCTCGGCACGACACCGAGGTTCTTGTCGCCGAAGCACTCAAGCGGGCCCCGGATGCAACTGCGGTGCTTGACATGGGCACCGGTAGCGGCTGTATCGCCGTGGCACTGAAAAAACAGCTGCCGCAGGCTGCCATGACGGCAACTGATATTTCCAGCGCGGCGCTTGCAATTGCAGCACGGAATGCCGAACGACATGGCGCCCGTATAGAATTTCTGCAAGGCTCACTTTTTTCTCCGCTGGCCGGCCGGTGTTTTGACCTGGTCGTCTCCAACCCCCCCTACATCCCGACAAAGGATATTCCTCTGTTGCAGCCCGAAGTGAGGGACTTTGATCCCCTGACCGCCCTCGATGGCGGCACTGACGGGCTTGACTGCTACCGGGCGCTGATACCCGCAGCACCTGAATATCTCACCCCACTCGGCTGGCTGATCGTTGAGGTAGGCATCGACCAGGCGGGAGAAGTTGCGGAGTTCTTTATCTCGGCGGGGAACTACGTGAAGCCTGTCGTAATTGACGACTCAAACTGTATAGGCCGGGTGGTGGCTGCACAGAAGAGGCATTAACAAGGAGAAACCATGAATCATGATGAAGCGACTGCACTGCTGGCCGAAGCCGACCTGCTGGTCAGCGAGGCAGAAATTGGCCACGCTATCAACCGTATGGCTGCCGAGATCACCGACCAATTATGCGACACCACCCCGGTAGCGATGTGCGTCATGAACGGCGGCCTGATTTTTGCGGGACGTCTGCTGACAAAACTCCCGTTTCCACTGGAAGTGGACTATGTCCAGGCCACTCGCTACGGTCAGCAGACGCGCGGCGAGAGTCTTAAATGGCGTGTCAAGCCGCAACTTGACCTGTGCGGCAGGACGGTGCTGCTGCTGGACGACATCCTGGACGAAGGTGTCACCCTGGGCGCCATTGCCGACTTCTGCAGAGAGCAGGGTGCGCGCGACGTATTGATGGCCGTGCTGATCGAAAAACTGCACCTGCGCAAGGTGATTCCAGGATTGCGGGCCGATTTCAGCGGATTCGAGGTCGGCGATCGTTTTGTTTTCGGCTGTGGCCTGGATTACAAAGGCTACTGGCGCAACGCGCCGGCTATCTACGCCGTAAAGCATCTGTAAAAATCGATGCGCGGCAATTGTATCATGATGATTTTTCTGCTATTACTGCCGGCGATATTTTGTATAACCCACCCTGCATAGCGGACGATTGAGAACATGGGCCGATTATTTCATTTTATAACGATTCTTCTGTGCGCCATACTGCTGGCTCCTCTACAGGCGACCGCTGCCAAAAAGAAGCCCACAGCCAAGGCCGCCTTCAGCGGGCAGACATCGGCGCTTTCACGCCCGCTGGCCATCCTTGCCGAGATGAAACACTGGTCAAACCCCGATTACACCCGCGTCTCACTGGAGTTGGACCGCGATGTCACCTGGGAGGCGCATCAGCTCGGTTCGGGTGCACCCGGTAAGGGAGGGAGAATTTACATCGACCTGAAGCGCACCCGCCTGGGTAGTTCTGTCAAGGAGATGACCATCGGCGACGGCTTGTTGAAGGGGGCCCGGGTCGGCCAGTACCGGCCTGATGTCGTGAGGGTGGTGCTTGATACTGAAAACATAAAAGATTACAAGATATTTCCGATCTCGGAACCGGCGAGGCTGATTATCGACGTCAGGGGGTCGCATCGCACCGAAATCGCCAGGCTTGAAGAGGCAATCAGCGCGCTGCCGGAGAAAGTGGCTGAGCCGAAGCATGAAGAACCGGCCGCTGCTGCTGAAAAGAAGGCCAAACCAGCCCGGAAGCCGCTCATCTCGAAAATACGACGAGTTGTGGTTGATCCCGGACACGGAGGGCATGATCCGGGTGCGGTCGGTCCCAGCGGCTTGCAGGAAAAGGACGTGGTACTGGCAATCGGGATCAGGCTGCGGGAGTTGTTGAAGGAAGAGCTGGGGCTGGATGTGGTCATGACCCGCTCGACCGACGTATTTATTCCACTTGAAGAGCGCACTGCCATTGCCAATAAAGTCGGCGCCGACCTGTTTCTTTCGGTACACGCCAATGCCGCCCCCAACCGTTCGGCGGCCGGGATCGAGACCTACTACCTCAACCTGGCAAAGACCGAGAAGGCTGCCCAGCTGGCTGCCAAGGAGAACGGCACATCATTAGAGAAGGTCAGTGTGCTGCAGGCGATTCTGTTTGACCTGATGGCCAACTACAAACTGAACGACTCGGCCCATCTGGCCGAAGAGGTTCAAAAATCGCTCCACAAGAAAATCCGTGCCCGCTACGCGGATACCAAAAATCTGGGGGTCAAGCAGGGACCGTTCTATGTCCTGGTAGGCGCTACCATGCCGAGTATCCTGGTCGAAACCGCCTTTCTCAGTAACGCCACCGAAGAGTCGCGCATGAAAGATCCGGCCTACCTGGGTATCACCGCCGACGGGATACTTGAAGGGGTACGCAGCTACATCAGCAGCCTCAAATAAGCGGTTCACGCAATGCTTTGGCGATGGTAAACCGCTCCACAGACGCTTTCATGCCGGATTGCCTGAGATAGAGAGCGTTCACGGACACCAGCAGGGTGTTCAACGTGTCCAGATCGATAACGTGTGTTCCCGGAATCGGCTGGCCGTCTCCCCGATTGAGCGGACAGCAGTCGCTTGTGCGCTCCTCCTGGTCACTATAGACGATCGGCAGCCC
>Ga0194061_1000277_pt1 | contig 31538 bp, 37 predicted proteins | sample SepL2221m_MetaG_FD_163423 | JGI IMG/M metagenome (GOLD analysis project Ga0194061, IMG submission 163423) | Anoxic zone freshwater microbial communities from boreal shield lake in IISD Experimental Lakes Area, Ontario, Canada - Sep2016-L224-21m | ecosystem: Environmental > Aquatic > Freshwater >... | reverse complement strand
GTGCCGAGTGCCCCTGTGGCCCCGCCACCCCCCGTGGCACCGCTGGCGCCGCCGCCGCTGCCCTGAGGTCCCAGGGCTCCAGCTGGGGCCTGTAGCACCGCCGTGAAGAAGCCATCGCCGCCGTCGGGGCCTGGCCAGGTTTGGGATACGGAGAGCAGGCGCCAGTCGGGATGCCGTTGTTGGAAGGCGTCCAACTGTTGCTGGTTCTCGGCTGGATGGACGGTGCAGGTGGCATAGACCAGGCGACCGCCCGGTTTCAGCAGGGGCAGGAGTGCTTCCAGCAGCTGGCGTTGCAGTTCCGCCAGCCCGATCACCGCCTCGGGGGTGATGCGCCAGCGGGCATCGGCGTGGCGGGCCAGGGTGCCGAGGCCGGAGCAGGGGGCATCGATCAGGAGGCCATCGAAGTGGCCCAGCAGCTGGGGCTGGAGCTGGGCCAGGGTGAGGCCATCGGTCTCCAGGGCGTGGATGGAGCCCAGCCCGAGGCGTTCAGCGTTAGTGATCAGGCGCCGCAGGCGTGGGCCTGAACGGTCCAGTGCCAGCACCTCACCTTGATCACCGATCAGCTCGGCCAGGTGGGTGCTCTTGCCCCCGGGGGCGGCGCAGGCATCCAGCAGCCGCTGACCCGGCCGGGGCTCCAGCAGGGGGGCGATCCGCTGGGCGGAGCGGTCCTGGACGCACCAGTGGCCTTCGGCGTAGCCGGGCAGGGCCCGCAGGTCGCCGCTGCGGGCCGTGAGCGTCAATCCCTGGGGCAGCCCCTCCAACGGTTCGGCGGCGATGCCGGCGGCGGCGAAGGCCTCCAGCAGAGCCTCCCGGCTGATGCGCAGGGGGTTGACCCGCAGATCCAGGGGCGGCGGCTGGTTGCAGGCGGCGGCGAAGGTTTCGGCCCGCTCCTGGGGCAGCCAGCCGAGCAGCTCAGCGGCCAGCCAGTCGGGCAGGGAGTGGCGTAGGGCCAGGCGCCCAGTGGCCGTGGCCGGTTCCCCCAGGGGCTGGTGGGCTTCCTGGCGGCGCAGGAACGAGCGCAGCAGGCCGTTCACCACCGGCGCCAGACGGGCCAGACCGCCCCGCTTGGCCAGCTCCACCGTGGTGCTGACGGCGGCGGAGGCGGGCACCCGGTCGCTGTGGAGCAGCTGGTAGAGGCCCAGGTGCAGCAGCCAGCGCAACTTGGGGGGCTGGCGCAGGGCTGGCACCTGGCCCAGTTCATCCAGCCAGGCATCCAGCTGGCGGCGCTGGCGGATCGATCCGTAGGCCAGTTCGGTGGCCAGGGCCCGGTCGGCCGGGGTCAGGGGGTGGCGCTTGAGCTCCCGTTCCAGGGCCCCATCGGCATAGGCCCCGGCGGCCACCGCCTGCAGCACCTGCCAGGCGAGTTGGCGGGACTCGAGGCCGATGGCGGCAGGAGGGGGGGTGCTCAAACGGAGGGGCTGGGCTCGGGCCTCCAGAGATAGCGCCCCAGGGGGAGGCGGCCCTGGTCATCAACGGGAATTCCCTCGGCCAGAAGCAGATCCCGCTGGATCCAGTCGCTGCCATTTCGGCTCAGGCCCATGCTGATGCGCCCCTTGGCGTTGACCACCCGGTGCCAGGGCACCTCCGTGGGCAGCGTCAGGCGCCGCAGGGCCCAGCCCACTTGGCGGGCGCAGCCGAAGGATCCGATGCGATCGGCGATCTGGCCGTAGGTGGCCAGGCGGCCGAAGGGGATGCGGCCCACTTCCTGCCACACCCGCTGGTCGAAGCCCGCCAACTTGGAGCTCAAAAGGGCAGCAGCAGGTCGTCGCGCTCGCGGCGGCTGGAGAGGGGGGCCAGGCCATCACGGGCCCGGGGCAACCCCAGGGCTAGGGCCAGGCCCGCCAGCTCCAGCAGCAGGTGATGGCCGGCGAACAACACCACCAGCAGTCCCACCGCGGCGAGCAGCAGCTCCAGCAGGCCGATCACGTCATCACGGTTGCCGTAGCCCTTGGACCCAAGCAGCACACAGAGGCCCAGCAGCAGCAGCGTCACCCAGTTGGGCATGGATCGGCCGAGGCGAACATCCTTCCTAGCCTGCTGGGGGGGAGAGGGGATCGCCAGCCGATGCCACCGAATTCAGCGGGGAGGGGCTGCGAGGACGGCCAGGAACGCTCAGGCCAGGCCCTCAACGAACCGAAGCACGGCACGAGCCGTAGCCAGGGCAGCTTCCGCATCCACACGATCGAAGAGATCCTGGGGAGCCTCATCCCCAGCCGGATAACGGGTGGTGGTCGCCAAACGGCTCAGCGCCTTCAGACGCAAATCGGACAGGGGCGCGGTCGTCACGCCCGCTTTGGACAATTCCTCCACCAGACGCTCAAGGGAGTGGGTGTGGGCTGGCTCGCAGCCTGGCTGGCGTGATAGCAGGCCTGGGCATGAAATCCTCCGGCCAGCGCATAGTCGGCCATCGCGAGATCGTTGTTGGCCTGACGCAGCCAGGCTTCCAGTCGAGGTGTCATGGCCTGCTCCCAGCGGCGATCAAGATCGCATCGCGGCCGATGGCACGCCAATGGGGATCGCCTCCAGAACGTCGGGCCTGCCAGTCGGACGTCTCCAATGCGATCACGTCGTCACCGAGAAGGGCCTGGATCAATCGATCCGCAAGGGACTCAGCCTCAGAAGCCAGCGGGGCCACAGCGATCAGGTCCACATCGGAGCGCGCATCCCAGTCGCCCCGAGCCCAGGAACCAAACAGCCACACCTCCGACCCCTCATGGCCTGTCACCAGCGGCGCCACGGACGCGCTCAGCCGCCCAAGGCGCTCCTGCCGGAGCTTGTCACGGAGTTCGGCGAGCTGGCCCATGGCACCAAAGTAATGAGAGACCGCCTTCCCGCCCATGCCCCTGCTGCCCCGCCGCTTCGAGCGCCTCAAGGCCGTGCTCAACCAGCGCATGGGCGATCTGACGGTGGTGCTGGAGGCGGTGGACAAGCCCCACAATCTCTCGGCGATCCTGCGCAGTTGCGATGCGGTGGGGGCGATGGAGGCCCACGTGGTGAGCCTGCCGGGGAGGCCCCGCACCTTCAACGACACGGCCAAGGGCAGCCAGAAGTGGGTGCCGCTGCACCCGCACCCGAGCATTGAAGGCTGTCTGGCGGGCCTCAAGGCCAGGTGCTTTCGGGTGTACGGCACCCACCTGGGCGTGGAGGCGGTGGATTATCGCCATTGCGACTTCAAAGGGCCCACCGCCTTTCTGCTGGGGGCGGAGAAGTGGGGTCTGAGCGAGGCGGCCAAGGCGCTGGTGGACCAGCCCCTCTTCATTCCGACGTCGGGCATGGTGCAGAGCTTGAATGTGAGTGTGGCGGCGGCGATTCTGCTGTTCGAGGCGCTGCGGCAACGGGAGCTGGCGGGGCTGGTGCCCAGCCAGGGGGAAGGGGTGCCGGGGGGTGCGGCGGAGTACGGGCGGATCCTGTTTGAGTGGGCCTACCCCCAGGTGGCCGCCTGGTGCCGGAAGGAAGGGCGGCCCTACCCGGAGCTCACGGCGGAGGGGGAGATTGCGGAAGTGTTGCCGCGGACGGTGCGGTTGCGGTGCTGAGGTTGGGGAGTTGAAGCGGGCGGGTCGGAGTGACCATTCCAGTCGCCACGGTCATAAGAGCCTGATAGCAGCACAAGGAAGGCCGGAGACTCCGTCAACGGGCCCTCCTTGAGCAGGAAGGGGCAACGGGTCATCGTCATCGACCGCCAACACGCCCAACACGCCTTAACATGTGCTGCACATGTTCATAGCCTTATCACGATGCCTGCGATGCCCAAGAGCCGTGGTGAGCGCGCCACAGAGCGTGTGGCGGTGTTGATGACGCCCACAGAAAAAGCTGCGTACACCGATCGCGCCAGCAGCATGGGGCTCTCGCTGGGGCAATTTTTCCGAGAGGCTGGAGCCGCCTATGCCTCCAGCTCCGCCAACGAGCAGGCCGAGCACGACGCCTTGGAAGCGGCCTTGAAGCAGCTGGAACTCAGCACCGCACGAACTGAAGCCGTGCTCGATCGTGCTTTGGCAGAGGTGCGCGGAGCTCTGGTCGTTCAGCAGCCAGCTCAGCAGCGATGAGCGTCACCGACCGCATCCTGTCGGCGCTCACCACCGTGATCCGCATGAACGACAAGGTGGAGGAAATGGCCGGCCTGATGAAGGAACAGCAACGGCGCATCGATGACTTGAACAGCCGGGTCATCCGACTGGAAACGATCCTGGAGTTGGCAATGAATCGCCCTTTGGGTGAGAGCTTTCGGCTTTCCGGAGGCGATCCGGGCGGCACCACGCTCCCATGATCCGCCGCTGCGGGCGCTTGGAGACGTGGCAGTGAGTTGTTCTACCAACCAGTCTTAGATCTTCTCCACCCGCCGCCCATAAGCCACCAGCTTGCGGTCAGCTGTGAGCAAGGTGAGCTTCAGCGACGTGACTAGGGCCAGCAGCAGCCGATCAAACGGATCTTGATGTTGGGGTGGCAGCAGGGCGGTGGCGGCGGCATGGCTGGCCTCAATGGCCATCTGATCAAAGCCGGCAGTGGTGATGGCGCCCGTGAGTTGCTGGGGCGACACCGGCAGCTTGCCCAGTTGATGCTGGATCGCCACCTCCCATACCGAGGCGGCACTCACCCGTGCACGGGCCGAGCGGATCTGGGCCTCCCGTTGGCGGCTGAGGCGGGCATCTGCGCTCAACCACCAGAGGAGCATCTGGAGAACCCGCCATCAGCTCAGCCACCTGTGCGTTGAGCTCATCGGAGAAGGCGGCGTCGATCTGGGAGGGATCCAGCGCCAGCAGGCCCCTGCCGGCCAAGGGCTGGACGGGAATGCCGGGCACCAGACGCACCAGTGGCTTGCCGGCTCGGGCGATCCAGACCTCCTCGCCATCCAGGGCGGCTTGCACCAGTTCCGAGAGCTGGGTCTTGGCGGCATTAAGGAGAGGCGACCCTACCCGGCGCTCACGGCCAACGGGGAGATGGCTCAGGTCTTGCCGCGGACGGTGCGGTTGAGACGCTGAGTTTTTCATGAGAGAAAACTGAGAGCCAGAAGTGAATCCCTGACTTGGTCGCTGAGTTCTCGGTATCGGGCCGCTGTGGGCGGGCCCAGTAGCTGGAAGCAAATTTCCTGAAAACCATTCCGGTGCAGGCGAAGTGACTTCTCTAAAGGTGACTTTAAAGGTGAGGAAAGTCGCTTTGAAAACAGCCCGAGAAGTTGTCACAGGCCGATCTTGCATCTAAGGTGATTTGAGTCCCCCTATCACTCAGGACATGCGTACCAAGACCCAAGTTGAGCTGTTGCGGAGTCTTAGCCGCCAGCGCAAAGGCATCAGCGCAGCATTCACACTCGTTGAGTTGATGATTGTGGTTGCCGTGATCGGTATCCTTTCCGCTGTCGCCCTGCCCCAATACCTACAGGCCCGTAATTCGGCTGCAGCCGGTTCGAAGGTGGGTGAAGTTCTTGGCTTCGCCAAGGAATGTGCAACGTTTGTCGCCTCCGGTGGTGTCGGAGCTGCCCCTGGAACGGCAGCAGGTCTCACCGTCAGTTGTGCCAGCTCCGGTGGCACCATCGTTGGAACCTTTACCGCAGGACCGGTAGGCATCCGTTGTCTGACCGCAACCTCCGTTGCTGCGAGCGCCACTGCAACGGCTACGATTGCCGCAACTGGTTCTTTGAGTTGCTCGTTTACTTGAGAAATTTCATCCATTAGATTGGCTCTCGATTAAAAAATTGTGCTCCCGTTTTTTACGGGAGCATCTTTATTTGTAATCAGTAATTCTTCCGAGGGCGGACTCCAGTACATTTAATTTCTTTATGTTCGTCCTACAAAAATGAAATCAAAAACTCAACTTATTCTATTAAAGAGTCTTTCGGATCAGCGAACTAAAGTCCGAGGCGCTTTTACTTTGGTTGAACTAATGATTGTGGTAGCAGTCATTGGCATTTTATCGGCAGTAGCCTTACCGAGATATTTGCAAGCTCGCAACTCGGCTGCAGCTGGTTCGAGGGTGGGTGAAGTTCTTGGCTTCGCCAAGGAATGTGCAACGTTTGTCGCCTCGGGTGGTGTCGGAGCTGCCCCTGGAACGGCAGCAGGTCTCACCGTCAGTTGTGCCAGCTCCGGTGGCACCATCGTTGGAACCTTTACCGCAGGACCGGTAGGCATCCGTTGTCTGACCGCAACCTCCGTTGCTGCGAGCGCCACTGCAACGGCTACGATTGCCGCAACTGGTGCTTTGACTTGCTCGTTTAGTTGACTCCTAAATTTTTTTAACATTCATAGTGGATAAAAAAGACAAACTATGACCACGTATTTGTCTAGAAAGACTGAAAGCCAAGTTTTCACTAATTTCATGTTTTGAGCCTGTCTAGTACTAAATAAATTATCACTTTTTTGATTGACCGCTGTGATACAGATTAACTCTTGGCATCAATCAAAAGTCTGGCGGAGCTGTATATATAACTCAGCACTTTGCCAAAATCCAATCTAATCCATGTCGTCATCAGATCAACGTGGGTCAGAGCATGTCTCCAATTTAGCTTCGCTTCCTATCTTGGATGGAGCAGCTTATTTCTGCATTGCACACCAACAACCATTCTTTGACTTGCCTCCTTGGATATCTTTGATTGATACTGGTGATTTCGCCGCCAAAACGGAAGCGTACAATGTAAGCAATTATCTAAAGAGTTTTAACTATAGCCCTCAAAATCCTAAATATCTCGCTAACGAAGCTATTCTTTTGATTGAAGAGTTGGTCCTTCGCCAAAGAACTAATATTAATCGAGTCTGCATACTTTTGCATCGCAAGTTTGTTTCTGCACGGAAACTCGGGGTAGAAGCTCAAAATTTTACAAGCATGCAGCTTGTCGCACCATCTGAAGTGACTCTGACGAGCTCTTTGTTGGGCGGAGATTCGGATTTCTTGACTTGCTTTCCCTTGATCTTCAAGCAAGGCATTGCATGGCAGTATGCAGTCAGTCATCTGATAGAAGATTTCCTAGCTCTCTCCAAAGTAGCCGTAGAGTGTGAAGCACTACCTAAATTGAGCTTTCTAGACTTTTGTACAGACCCCTATTTGATTCCTGGTGGAGGACTTGTAGGCATGATCCCTGTTGAATTATTTTTGCACTGTGCATCAATGGTTCGTCGTTTGCTAATTGCTTTGCAAACCTCAAGCTTTGAGCCAGCCATGGCCGATGATCCCTTTCAAGGTAGAGCAATTTCCTTTTTTATTGAACGATTAATCTCGTTTCATTTCATAACAGCGTGCCGTGACAATGGATTAATCTTCGAGGATTTATCTATTGAAGAGGATAATGTGATGCCATTTTTCTTTGGCTGGGTACATACTGTAAAAGCTGATGCAGAACTTGATCCTAATTTTCAAGCGGGTACTATATAGTAATAAGTCGCTAGATCGGTGTATTAAGTAATTCACTAATTTTGGGAGCGTAGGCCTGAGTACATCCTAAGTCTGCCAGATATGGGTGATATGAAAACGGCAATCTCGCCTAGGACTTTGCGGCAACAGCAGAAACAAGGAAAGATTCAAAACCAGTGACATAATCCATATCATCATACAGAAAACGTTTTGCTTTGCTCGCAATTTCTTCCCTCAATCTTCTTAAGCGGCCTGGGTCATTGATTAGCTGTGTCGCAAGTTCTACATACTCTTGCATTGAATGAACAACAGGAGGGCTTGTAATTCCCATTTTTCTGTATCCTGCTGCGACAATCCGATTTCTAAGTAGATTTCCCTCCATCGTGAGTATGGGTGATCCTGAATAGGATGACTCAAAGAAGGTGACCCCACTACCGTAGTACAAAGGATCTAGCAGTAAGTCCATGCAGCCCCAAAGTGATAAAAAAGAGCTCCGTGGCGTTCGAGCTAGAATATGTAAGCGGTCTCTGTAGGTAGGTGCTGATTCGCTTACCCTATCTAAATATCTTTGAGTAAGCGCGGGAATGGCACTTTCGCAGATTACAAATACGGCGTCAGGATTCAAGATAGCAATCTCCTCCAGGACTATGTCGTCATCCGGATGAAACTTATGAAGAGCCTGTAGGCTTCCAATAAGTGTGGCATCTGGCGGGAGGAAGAAATACTCTCTAGGCAGTGGTTTATATGATAGTGTTTCAGATAAATAGCAACATGGCAAACCAGGCAGGCGAATGAGATCTTCAGAGTAGCTGTCTTGTGCGTGATGAGGCTCTGCCAAGTCACTGCTTAAGTAATAATCAATTGTATCGATCCCTGATGTGTGTGGTATTCCCCAACCCGTTACCTGTATGGGTGCAGAGCGAAGATTTGCCATGACAGAATCTGGAGTTGCCATGCCAATATCAGTATAAAAAAGTACATCAAGATCAAGAGTAACTAAAAATAGATGACCCTCTTGAATCCCATATGGCATTAAATAGGTCTCATCACAGTAAGAGTCTATTCTGTTCCTAGTTGAATCGCATTTAGTGTCAAACCCATGAATAAGAACAATCTCAAAACGGGTTCGATCCAAGTTCTTGATCAAGCCTTCAAAGGCAATGGCATTGCTATGATTCCAAAAGTAACTTGAATAAAAGCCTACCCTAATCTTTTCACTAGCACGCATATTGGGTTTGCGTGTGCCAAGCCAATTGTCACCATAGCCAGAGTGTTTCAGGCTACGTGTTAGCAATTGAGAATAAAGCTCCAGCAAACTCTTGTCATCATGATTATGATATGCTAAGTAAAAGCAATGAGAGAACGCCTCATTGTTTAAGCTTAGTGTTGGCGGCTCTTTCGCCATTAGTGCGTAAAGGCCATCCGTTAATCGTTGCCTATATAAATTAATCTCAAGGCTTGACATTGGTATAATTGGTAATGCGCAGCAGCTATTCAGGCTGGCCATCAAGTCGTCTTGCTGCCTGGCGGCAGCAAGTTCAAGGAACAAAATTGCGTCTTCAATATAGGATGCGCTCCAATAGGTCATCCCCAAAAGACTAAGAAGATTGTAGTCATCTGGATTTTTCTTATGGCCATCGATTAGAACGGACAAGGCATTATGATAATGGCCTATTTTCAGAAGCATCCGAGCAAGTTGATATGAATATTGGGTATTGGTAGGATCTAGGGCCAATGCCTTGGTTAACGCTTGAGCGGAATCTTCGTCTCGACCGGCATAGGCCAAATTGCATCCCAAGTGATAAAGACTTTCATGATTATCGGCAGCTAAGTTTATCCACTTGCTGAGTAGTTCTAAGTGCTCGTCTCTCTTCCCTTGTTCGGCCAAAAAACTGACATAGGAAGAAAGAGTTGTATGGCAATACGGGGCCAACAAAAGTGCCGTTTTGTATGATTCATGGGCTTCGTCATAGGCCCTTAGGGCGTATAATGTATTTGCTAGATTTAAGTGGGCAGAGTGCAGGATTGGATCAAGGAAAATTGCTTTGGCGGCGGCTGAATTGGCAGCCGTAAGTTGACTTTTGGCGAATAACTTGGCAGATAGATTGCAGAAAATATGAGATAAGCTTTTGTGGTCTTGGTCGTCGGGATTCAGTTGAATGACTAAATCATCTAAGAAGTGCTGTAGCTTTTCTTCCTCACCTTGATCTGCCAGAAGTAGGCAATAGGCATTGATTGTCAGGGGGCATGATGGGGAAAGCCTGAGAGCCGATTTGTAGGCTTCTGCTGCTAGTGAAAATCTTCCCAATGCAAATAGTGCATTCCCGTGATTCAAATGGGCAGAGGCTAGCAAAGGGTCTAGCGCAATAGAACTTCTTGCTGCCATCTCGGCGGCAATAAAGTGACCCAGGTAGTAATGGGCTGCCGCCATGTTACTGAACGCATTTGCTCGGTGCTCTCCGGCTTGGCGTGTTAACTTCCCAAGAATTGGCAATGCTTTGCGATATTCTCCTGAATTGAGAAGATGTCGCGAAAGTTTGAGAGTCTTAGGAAGATCCATGAAGGCTATTTCGGCAGAATTTGATTTCATTGACCATCCTTAATTAGCCAGCTCTCCATCCCCTCTCCAAGGAAGGACAAGCCAAGGACCAGAATGAACATCGCCAAGCCAGGGTAGAGTGCAGTCCACCAAATTCCCGTTGGCAATGCAGGTAGAGCTTGCTGCAAGTCACTTCCCCACTCTGGAACTGATTCCGGCAAACCCAGACCAAGAAACCCAAGGCCACCCAGCACCAGCACAGCATCAGCGGCGTTCAGGGTGAGCAGCACGGGCACCGAGCTGATTACGTTGCGCAGCAGGTAGCGGCGCAGGATCCACAGGGGCCCTGCCCCCAGGGACTGGGCCGCCTCCACGAATAGTTCGGTCTTCACCTGGGCCGATTGGTTGCGCACCACGCGGAAGTACTGGGGCACATAGACCACACAGAGTGCAGCCGCCGCATTGGGCAGGCCGCGACCCAATAGGAAGGCAAGCACCACAGAGAGCAGCAGAACTGGCAGCGTGTAGAGGGTATCCATCAGCAGAACAAGCATCCGGTCCACACCGCCGCCGAGGTAGCCGCTCAACATTCCTAGTGGTACGCCGATCAGCAGCGCCAGCACCAGAGCCAGTGCCACCACCTGCAGGGCCACGCCGCTGCCTGACAGGGTGCGCACGCAGACATCGCGGCCGAGGCGATCGGTGCCGCACCAGTGGGCCCAGCTAGGGGGGCCAAGTGTCGAATTGGCAAGACCCACGTTGGGATTATCCAGCACACCTCCAGCTACCAGCAAGGGGGTGAGCAGGGCCATCAGGGTGAAGGCAACAACGATTGCCCCCCCCCAGCGGGCCAGAGTGGCTGACAGGTTGACCGACTTTTGCAAGATCCATTGTGCGGCCATGGGGAGGGTGGAATTTTGCGCTGAGGCCTGTGGGGACAGGCATTAGCCTATGACTTGAAACCGAAATTCGCCCGAATAAGCCCTTGCCCGACGCCCCCGAACCCAAGGCAGAGCTGCTGATCGTCGATGACGATTCCCGTTTGCGCACCTTCATGGCGGGTGAACTGGGCCTGGAGGGGTACGCCATTCAGGAGGCTTGCGACGGCCAATCGGCCTTGATGATCCTGCGCCAGGCCTCCTTTGATTTGATTCTGCTGGACTGGACCATGCCGGATTTCAGTGGCGTGGAGGTGTGCAGCCGCATGCGCTCCAGCGGTGTGATCACTCCGATCCTGATGCTCACCGGCCGCGACGAGGTGCGGGATCGGGTGGAGGCCCTCGATTCTGGGGCCGACGATTTCATGCTCAAGCCCTTCTCGATCGAGGAGCTGTTGGCCCGCGTGCGGGCCCACCTGCGCCGCGAGGCCTACCACCGTTCCCAGCGGTCCAAGGACCAGCTCCAGTTGGCGGATCTGAGCGTGAACATGGCCACCCGGGAAGTGCAGCGGGGTGAATTGCCTATTTCGCTCTCCGTGAGGGAGTTTGATCTGCTGGTGTGCCTGCTGCGCAGCGCCAACCGGGTGATCGACCGCGAGACGATCGTTCGCGAGGTGTGGGGTGAGAATCACTTCGGTGACGACAATCTTTTGGATGTCTATATCCGCTATCTGCGAAAGAAGATCGAGAAGCCGAACCAGCCCCAACTCATTCACACCGTTCGGGGCGTTGGATTCATGTTACGCGAGGGCACCGTGGCCCCTTGAGCGGAATTCGGTTCAGTTTCGCCCTGGGGACGGCAGCCCGGTTGCGCGCCGCAGGGCCAATTGCACGTCGGCGCCACCGCCGGGCGCGTCGGCCACCCTGACCCGTCCGCCCATGCATTCCATCAGGGCCCACACCACCGCCAGGCCGATGCCGCTGCCGCTGGTGTCGCCGGCGGTGCTGCCCCGCTGGAAGCGTTCGAACACTTTCTGCTTGTCCGCATCGGGGATGCCCGGACCCCGGTCAACCACGTGCAGGATCAATTCCTCAGGGGTGCTGCTGACGCGCAGATCGATCGGGGTGGAGCCGGGTGCGTACTTGAGGGCATTGCCGATCACATTCGCCAGGCACTGCTCCAGGCGTTGATCGTTGCCCTCCGCCTGGATGCGATCGGCATCAGCGGGCACCTCCCCCAAATGGAGGCGACCAGCAGAGAGCTCCTGGAATCGCTCCTGGATCCGTTCCAGGGATGTCCAGGGGTCGATGGGCCGACAATCCAATTTCAATTTGCCCGAGTCCCAACGGGAGAGGTCGAGCAGATCGGTGACCAGGTGCCCCATGCGACGGGCCTCAGCTTCGATCAGTTGGATCTGCTCCTGTTGGTTGGCATCGAGGGGCGCCGATCCACGCCTGAGCTTGCCGGCATAGCCGCCGATCAAGGTGATCGGCGTGCGCAGCTCATGGGAGACACCGTTCACGAACGCCCGTTGCCGTTCCCAGGCTTGCGCCAGACGGCCGAGCAGGTCGTTGAACGATGTGGCGATGGTGACCAGTTCAGGTGGTTGGCGATCGAGCGGAATCGATTGCTGCTTCAAGGTGGAGGAACTGACCCCCTCCAGGCGGTTGGAGAGGAGATCCAGGGGCTCGAGCCCTTTGCGGATCGCCGGGCGCAACAGGAGGCTGGTGAACAGGCTGGAAAGGCCGGCGGCTGCCATCAGCAGCAACTGGGTGAGCCGTTCCCGCTCCGCCTCACGGCTGAAATCCTGTAGGAACAGCAGCCGAGCTGGCTGGCCGGCCACCACCAGGGAGGGATCGCTGGCCAGATAGGTGTGCCCCCCCAGCACGAACGTCACCGGACCTGGGTGGCGATCGGTCTGCACATCGGTGACGGCCAGCAGGCGGTTGAGGGGGAGGGGCAGGGGGAAGGTGGCATCGCGCTTGGGCAGGCGGAAGGGAATGCCGGCCTTGTCGAGTTGCAACCAGACCACCATGCCGGGGGTGATGATCTGATCAAGAAGTTCCTGCAGGCCGGCGGCCCCAGGTAGGGAGGAGCGGCGCTGGAGCAGCTCCTGGCGGATCAGCCCAATTGTTTGCTGGTGGGCCTGCAGCCTGGACTGCCCGGAGAGCACGTGATGCAACACCAGCAGCAGCCCATAGCCGGCCAGCACCGTTAACAGCGTGGTGGTCTGAAGGCGCCGTCTGATGGAAACCGGACGCTTGGTCCTGGCGGGGGGGCGAGGCCAGCTGAAACGGTGGATCAGGTTCGAAAGCGCCATTCCAGACCCTGGGATTCCACTGATTGCATGGACATCGTCCAAACCTTGGGTGACATTGTACAGAACCGCAGATCAGGTTCTGTAATTCGATTGGGCTGAGGTTGATCAGCGTTATCAATCTCTTCAGTTTATTGAGTCAACAATTCCTTTGCTTAAGGAGATCGTTGCATCACTTGGCAGGACGCAACCTTCTCCCTCAATTCAGCCGTTGAACTCCCCCCCCGCATCCGCCCCAGCAGCCCCTGCTGGTCCGCCATCGCATCCAGCACCACCCCGTTCTGTCAGGCATCGGTGAGGTTCTGACGCTCGTCGAGATCGAGCGCTGGTAGACATCCCGTTAGCACAAGCTCCCTCAATGGGGGAGGCCGTCTGCGCCTGCTTGGGCGCCTCACTCACCCCCCCCCGGGCTTAGATCAGTTTTCTCTCCGCTAGATTGACGTGGCGAACATCAGACCTAATCTTAGGGTCTTCAGCAGTTCCATCAGCGTGAAGTTTGAGCTGCCCTCCCACTACATGAAAGCTTCTGCGGCTGGCGGTCTTTGCTGTTGGTCTCCAAGCAATTGCTGTTTTGGTGGTGCTGGCGCACCACCCACCTCGGGCAGCTCTCACAATGTCGCCCAACGGATGTGCGAGCAGGAATTCCTAAGCATCCTGCTCATCTTCAATCAGCCTTCGTACGCATCTACGCCGCAGGGTCAGTTCGTGCAGTTCAATTCATCAGCTAAAATTGCTTTCAATTTTAGCTGATTAAGGGTCTTGTTGATTCAGGACGCCAGGACTGCATGCCATAGAAACCAGGTGCTGAAATGCCTATGCTAAGATTGATAATGGAATGAGCCAATCATGAAAGCCATCATTCTTGCCGGTGGACTCGGGACCAGACTCTCGGAGGAGACACACCTTCGCCCTAAGCCTTTGGTCGAAATTGGAGGCAAGCCGATTCTCTGGCACATCCTCAAGCTTTACAGCTACTACGGTATCAATGAATTTGTGATATGCTGCGGATACAAGGGATACATGATTAAGGAATATTTTGCAAATTATTTTCTCCATACGAGCGATGTAACATTTCATATGGATATTGACAGCAAAATGGAAATACATCAACGAAAAAACGAGCCATGGAAGGTTACTTTGGTGGATACGGGTGATACAACTCAGACGGGTGGTCGTTTGGCCAGGGTTGGTGAGTACCTTAATGGCGACACTTTCTGTTTTACCTACGGAGATGGTGTTGCAGATGTTAATATAGTCGCGTTGTTGGATCACCATCGACGCCTGGGCTTGGAGGCAACTCTTACTGCCGTGCAGCCGCCTGGACGTTATGGGGCTCTTAGCTTGAATGGTGATGCCGTGCTCCAATTCCAGGAAAAGCCAGACGGAGACAACGCATGGATCAATGGTGGGTTTTTTGTTTTGGAAGCCTCTGTTCTCGATCGTATCAGCGGTGATGCCTGCAGTTGGGAGGGTGAAGTACTTCCAGCGTTAGCAGCTCAAGGTCAACTTACGGCTTATCGCCATGACGGTTACTGGCAACCCATGGATACGCTTCGAGATCGCAACCGCTTGGAGGAGCTCTGGTCCAGCGGCCAGGCTCCCTGGAAGAAATGGTAATACCCGACTTCTGGTTTGGTCGACGTGTGCTGATCACAGGACACACCGGTTTCAAAGGCAGCTGGTTGTCTTTGTGGTTGCTTCAACTGGGTGCTGAAGTGCATGGCTTGGCCTTGGCTTCTCCCCATGGGCCTTGTCTCTTTGAGCAACTGCAGCTTCAGGCCTTGCTGGCTAGCCATCGCTTGGTTGACATTCGCGATGCTGCAGATCTGGCCGTCAGCGTGACGAATTGCCAACCTGAAGTGGTGATGCACTTAGCCGCCCAGTCGCTTGTACGTCGCAGTTATGGCGATCCGCTAGGTACTTGGGCTACGAATGTGCAGGGTTCGCTTCACTTGCTGGAGGCGTTACGGTCGCTCCAACATCCCTGCGCAGTGGTGATGGTGACCACAGACAAAGTGTATGAGAACCGCGAGTGGGATTACGGTTATCGGGAGCAAGATCGCCTAGGAGGCCACGATCCCTACAGCGCCAGCAAAGCAGCTGCGGAACTCGGCATCGCAAGTTGGAGGGCAAGCTTTTGTGGCACCGGCGAGCATCAAACGCCCCATCTGGCCATCGCAACGGCTCGCTCAGGCAACGTGATCGGGGGCGGTGACTGGGCAGACGACAGAATTGTGCCTGATGCGATGCGGGCTTTGGCGATGGGAAAGCCAGTATCAGTGCGCCATCCTGACGCCACCCGGCCTTGGCAGCACGTCCTCGAGCCGTTGGGGGGGTATCTCCGACTTGCCGAGAAACTTGCCATGGCCCACGGTCCAGACAATCCCTACGCCAGCGCCTTCAACTTTGGCCCCAACCTGGAGGCCAATCGCAGCGTGCAGGGCTTGATCGAGGAGGCTCTGAAGCACTGGCCCGGGAGCTGGAATGATCTCTCCGATCCCCAGGCACCCCATGAAGCCGGGCGGCTGCACTTGCAGATCGATAAGGCCTACCACCAACTGGCCTGGAAGCCTCACTGGCCGTTTGCCACCACAGTGGAGCGCACGGTGGGCTGGTACCGAGAGGTGCATGGGGGAGTCAGCGCACGCGAATGCTGCCTGGCCGATCTGAAGGCCTTTAAGCAGGCCGACAGCCATGCCTTCTGAATGCGCCCTCACAGCAATCTCCGGGGTTTTCGAGCTAACAGGCAACCCATTTTTTGACCATCGTGGTGCTTTTCTCAATGCCTTTCGCTGCCAGGAGGAGGCATGGAAATGCAGCTGGGGTGAGCGGCCGATCGCCCAGGTCAATCTGAGTCGTACTGAGGCCGTGGGGGCCGTTCGGGGCCTGCATTGGCAGGCCCCGCCCCACAGCGAGGCCAAGCTGGTGCGCTGCTTGCGGGGCCGGGTCTGGGATGTGGCGGTGGATCTGCGGCCTGGTTCGGCCACCTGGGGCCGCTGGCACGCCGTGGAGCTCAGCCCGGATCGGGGCAACACCCTGCTGATCCCGGAGGGCTGCGCCCATGGGTTTCAGGTGCTGGAGGCCAGCAGCGAGCTGCTCTATCTTCATTCGGGCGCCTGGGTGCCGGAAGCGGAAACCGGGGTGCGTTTTGATGATCCGCAGCTGGCAATTCAGTGGCCACTGCCGCCGCTGGGCCTCAGCGGGCGGGATCTCGGCCTGCCTCTGCTTGAATCTCTTCAATGAGCCAGGCTTGCTGCCGTCACTGTGGATCTGCGTTGGAGCACGCGGTGATTGATCTGGGCCATCAGCCGCCCAGCAACGCCTATCTCTCGCCTGAGCAACTGGCGGAGCCGGAGATCACTTATCCGCTGAAAGTGTTTGTATGCGGCCACTGCTGGCTGGTGCAGCTGCCGGCCCATGCCAGCGCCGAGCAACTGTTCACCGCTGATTACGCCTATTTTTCCAGCACCTCCAGCAGCTGGTGTGCCCATGCCGAGCGGTTCGTGACGGCGGCGGTGGAGCGTCTGGGGCTTGGAGTTGCCAGCCAAGTGGTAGAGCTAGCCTCCAACGATGGCTATCTGCTGCAGTACGTGCAGCAGCGCGGCATTCCCTGTCTGGGGATTGAACCCACCCACGCCACGGCCGAGGCTGCCCGGGTCTTGGGGATTCCCACGATTGAGCGCTTTTTCGGGGTTGCCCTGGCTGAGGAATTGGTGGCCGAAGGGAAAGCCGCTGATCTGGTGGTAGCCAACAATGTTCTGGCCCATGTGCCAGACATCAATGATTTCGTGGCTGGCCTCGCCCGGCTATTGAAGCCGGCTGGCCGGGCTTCGATCGAGTTCCCCCATCTGCTGCGGCTGTTGGAGGGTAACCAATTCGACACAATCTATCACGAGCACTACAGCTACCTCAGCTTGCGGGTCGTTCAGCGCATCGCCAAGGTGGCTGGTCTTGATGTGGTGGATGTGGAGGAGATTCCCACCCATGGCGGCAGCCTGCGGGTGTGGCTGGCTCCTCAGGGATCTGCTGCGGCCACCGAAGCGGTGGAGCGGGTGCTGGCGGCAGAAACATCGTTGGGCCTGGAAAGCCTTGAGGCCTATCAGGGGTTCCAGCAGCGGGCCGAGGCGGCCAAGCATGCCCTGATTGAGTTTCTGCTCCGAGCCAAGCGCGAAGGAAAGCGGGTGCTGGGGTATGGGGCGGCGGCCAAAGGCAATACCCTGCTGAATTACGCCGGCATCCGGGCTGATCTGCTGCCGGCGGTGGCTGATCGTGCGGCGAGCAAGCAGGGCAAGTTGTTACCCGGTAGCCATATCCCAGTGATCAGCCCTGAGCAGCTGCAAGATGAGTCTCCAGATGCCTTGTTGGTGTTGCCTTGGAATCTGATTGAGGAACTCCGCGAACAGATTCCTAATAGGAATCTTGTAACTGCGATTCCGGTGCTGAAGAGATGGCAACCCTTGCTGGCTCCTTCCCAGCTTTACTGACATGACAACCATTCACCTGATTGGCAGTGAAGGCTTTATTGGTCGGGCCTTGCAAAGAGAGGTAAGCGAAGATGTCCTTCACTGTTGGAGTCATTCACAATCAGATCCCGATCACCACTTCGACCTCCTCGATCCTACGAGCTGGGATCGATTGCTTGAGCATAGACCTAGTCATGTCATTCTCCTGAGTTGGCCGGGCTTGCCTAACTATAGCGAACTTTTTCATGTCACCAGAAATCTCCCTGCCTCCGTAAATTTGATTGAGCGACTCGTCTCCGCAGGTGTAATTAAAATTGTGGTCGCAGGAACTTGCTATGAGTATGGAATGCAAAATGGCCCCTTACGGGAAGATGCCTTTACCGATCCGTTGAACTACTACGCAATAGCTAAAGATACTCTCCGCCGTGTCGTGGCATTGCGTTGTTCTTCGACGGGAGTTCAGTGGTGCTGGCTGCGTGTTTTTTATCCCTATGGTGTAGGTCAAAATCAAAGCTCATTGCTGCCTTCTCTGCAGCGTGCAATAGACGAAGGTCAGCCTCTTTTCGCAATGAGCTCCGGTAGGCAATTGCGTGATTTTGTATCTGTAGAAGATGTTGCCAAGCAGCTACTCTTTTTGACTACTGCTCAGAGTGCAATAGGCATATACAACGGAGGATCTGGCCATCCCAGGTCAGTCCTCGAAGTAGTTGAAGAATTGGTCTCGTCTAATAATAGTAGTATACGGCTTGATCGGGGTGCTTATCCCGATCGTTCGGATGAGCCCCTTGCTTTTTGGGCTCAAATGAATAAATTCAAGGCCCTTCAACCCCATCAATAGTCTCAATCATGAGTTCCGACCCTATCCAGCAACATGTGCAAGATTCCCTAGATCGAGCAAGGCATCAGTCAAAGGATTCCGAAATTACGGGCTCAGCGGCTAATTTTTTCAAGCGCAGCCATCAGCTTCAATATTCATATAATTTTTCCTGGCTGACAAGGCCCATCATTCAGTATCCACAGGATATTGTTGCCTTTCAGGAAATTGTTTCGTCTGTCAAACCTGATCTTATTATCGAAACCGGAATTGCCCATGGCGGATCATTAGTCCTTTCTGCATCCTTGCTATGTCTGCTGGATGTGATGGACGGCCTAGACCCTCGCAAGTCTCCCCGCAAGGTTGTGGGTGTTGATATTGATATCAGGCCCCACAATCGCAAGGCTCTCGATGAGCATCGACTGCGCTTTAAAATGGAGTTAATTGAGGGATCCTCAATTGATCCAGTGATAATCAAACACGTACGCGGTCGATCCGTTGGCTCTGAAAGAATTCTTGTTTCGTTGGACTCGAACCATACACATGAGCATGTCCTGGCTGAGCTTAATGCTTACGCCGACTTGGTCTCCGCTGGTAGCTACTGCATAGTGTTTGACACCGTGATTGAGGATCTTCCTCCAGGCTCCTTCCCCGACCGCCCTTGGGATGTGGGCAACAACCCTAAAACAGCTGTGCATGAATGGCTGAAGAGTCACCCTGAGTTTGAGATCGATAAAGAAATAGACAATAAGCTCTTAATCAGTGTGGCACCTGATGGATATTTGAAGCGTAAGACTTTGAAGTCAGTCTGATTTTTCCACCTTTATTCATTGATAAAGCCTTAAATCGGCTGCTATTGCCCAAGCTCTCATCAGGAACCCATCACCAACCAGCCCCAACTACGCCTGAGCTCTTAGCTCACACATATTCGCAATTAGGAGCGATCAAGGCTTTGCTACCAGACTGTTGAGATATTGTGACAGCTTGGCATCTGGCAGCCCACTGTGACCACCGTCTTGCTAAAATTTTATTCATTTCTGGCAGAATGCTACCTGTTTTAAATACTTCTTCAGCACAGTACGTCAAGATTGAGTCAATATATTCTGGAGACATGATTGTATTTACTGATAGCACAATAAGTCAAAAGCTGCGAACCTGGTGCCTTCAATGCTTACAGGAAAATTTTGGCCCAACCTTCGACCTTAACAAGCCCCTAGGGCTAAGCAAAGCTGACTTTGTTGCAAAAGCGACACAAACTAAAAAGCAATTTACAAATTCATATCTAACTAAATCTCTATTGGAGGATTTAATCTACCAGCGATATGAGCACTATGTCGTGCACGAAATTTATTACGACTATCCAAGGGTAAGGATTATCCCCCCCTCCTCTTTTTTGAATTCTGGCATATCATATAACTATAGGCCTCATCGAGATACTTGGTATGGTGCCAGCCAGCGGCAGATTAACCATTGGATCTCTGTTGAAAATGTCAACAAGTTTTCTACATTCTTTATAGCACCTTCTTTTTTTGATGAAGTCGTTAATAATTCCTCTGAAATTTTTGACCTGGATGAGTGGGATAAAATCCATAGACCACTTGCAAGTATTAATACAATTAAAGAAGACCGACCTCACCCCGTGCCTCAATCCGAGATTCCGAGTGAATCCAAAAATGCAATGGCACTTGAGAAAGGCCAAGAAGTATGCTTCAGTGGTCACCACCTGCATGGATCTCTAGATAATACAACTGACAAAGTGAGAATTAGTATTGATTTCAGGGTTGAACTGCCGAGTGTCAATTGCCAACCACCGGCAAACATTGACAATAAATCTTCCGGCAATTACCTGAAATACATGATTAAGCATCCATCTTTTAACATTTAAGTCACTCAACTACGTTATCAACCATGACAAAGAGGAACATAACAGCCACTGAGAATCTATTCTATGAGAGCAGGGAGGCTCTGATAAATTTAGCATCAAAAGATTTCATAGCTGATGCACCTAGCGTATTCGGTAGTAGAATTGGCGTCCAGTCTCTCATCACTAGATACGAGCTTTACAAAAGAATTCTTGACGTTCCTGGAGACATTATAGAGTTGGGGGTCTATAAGGGAAACAGTTTTTCATGGCTAGCACACTTATCGGTTATACTTGAGCCTTACGCGATAAATCGGCGTTTTATTGGCTTTGATACATTTTGTGGATTTGCATCAATCAATAGTAATGCCGATCCTGGTGATATCTCATCTAGTGACTTTTCAGATACCAGCTATGAAATAATTAAGCAGGGCCTCGCAAATATTGATATTGTTAGGCCAGTGAATAAAATTGAACGCTTTCGTCTTGTTAAAGGAAACATTTTAGATACTTTGCCAGTATTTCTCGAGGAGAACAAGTGGATGACTTGTGCGATGCTTATACTTGATACTGATCTTTACGAGCCTACTAAGATGGGGATTCAGAAGATTTTGCCTATGATGCCTAAGGGTGGAATACTTGTATTTGATGAATATAATTATCAAAAATTCCCTGGCGAGACTCAGGCTATCAAGGAAGAGTTAAAATTAAACAATATTCGTGTGAAGAAAATGCCATACGAGAGTTGCACCGCGTATGCAGTAATTGAATGACTCAATGTTGAACTCTCTGCTACAGCCAGTTATATTTTCAGGTTTTCAGCGAGTATTAGCATAGCCGATTCTACCTGCATTCATTATCTTGCTTTCGTAGCATTTTAATAAACGCATCTTGTAAGCATCTCGCCATGTCGGCACTGTCAAATAACTTGCTTGCAAGAAACTTCTTCTGTCGTTGACTTCTTGTCTTCCGCAAAGCGCTAAGATCTCCGCATAAATCAGCGACAATATTAGCGTAAGTTTCTGGAGTAGAAGCTGCCCATGATTCCTTCCCTACGGCTTTGACAATTGATGAACTCATTCGTGCAGACATACACCCTCCTTTAATTGCCACTAGTGGCACACCCATCCCAAGGGCATCAAAAGCAGTGGTTGCACTGCTCCAGGGTGTGGTATCCAATGCCACATCAACTAGGTTGTAATGCTCAAGGTGTTCATTCCAGTTTGGTGTCAATGGCAAAAACAGCAAGCGATCAGTGTCGATTGATTGCGTATGCAAAAAGTTTTTGATCCGTTGGCATGCTTCATTGTCAGAGCATTGTCTGTCTTTGATAAGAAGAATACTGCTCGGAAGCTTCTTAAGAGTGGCTGCCCAAAAAATCATTGCTTCTTCGCTGACCTTGGCAAGCTGATTAAATGAAGCAAGTACTGGAACTTCTTTCTGCACGATATTATTGACTAACGGATAGTCATGATAGGGGCAGCAGGCTAGCCAAGTACGGGGCAAGCGCCAAAGCCTCTCGCTAAATTGCCATTGAAACTCTCGTGGTAGATTTACCTCATCTCCGATGAAATAGTCAATTGTATCGAGGCCCGTAGAAGCATGGTAGCCAATGTAGTGACATTGCACCGATGCACAGCGCTCGGCAAGTAGATCGATTCCTGTATCTCCAGTAAAGCCATTGGTTTCGACGATGATATTGTAACCTCTGCTCCTTATCTTCTTTCGTGAATCCGTGGTGTCAAGTCCTTGTAAGGAATACCAAGAATCTGCAAGATCGATTAGTTCGGATGACGTTTGTTCGTACCGGCGTTGGACGGATATAAGCTCAACGTGAAACAAGCTTCGATCATAATCTTTCAAAAAAGGCATCAAGAATGTACTTACTACGTGATTGCCTAAATCGGCACACAGAAACCCAATGCGAATTTTCGACATATCCGTTTTTGGCTTAGCTTCCGCAGTAACTATGCTTAGCTCGCCATTTTGAGGGGACTCTTGTTGTTGTCGAACGAGTTCCCAGTATCTTTTGGCTAACTCGAGGTTGTCCAATGCATAAGCCTCAGACGCACTTGCATAGGCAAATAATTGATTCTTATAGGCAACAAGGCTTTCTGGATTTGAGACAATGGCTTTTTTGTACGTTGAAATAGACGATTCTAAGTCGCCAAGACTTCGCAAGGATCCTGCTAGATTAATTAGCGCTGCAGAATGCTGAGGGTATTCATATAAGGCTTCTTTGAATACTTTAATTGCATCAGAATGGCGGCCAAAGCTCTGAAGTGAAAGGCCTAGTGTGTTTAAATTATCGGTGTTCGATGGGTCTAGCTCGCGAATTTTATTGTAAACTGAGAATGCTTCTTCAAAATAACCCATGAGATCCAATGCCCGCCCATAACCAAGTAAAGCATCTGTATTGTCTGCATCAAGTGCCAGAAGCGAAAGATAGCAATAGATTGCTTCGTCGGCTCGGCCTAGATTACACATAATTGAGGCAAGATTGAGAAGGCTTTCAGGGTGCTGAGGCTCCAACTCAAGAAGTTTTTTATATGTATCTATCGCCTCTTTGTGTTGGCCACTATTTTGATGTGCCAGGCCAAGTGCGAAAAGATGTGACGAGACTTCTGGTTGTAATACAACGCATTGAGCATATACTTCGGCCGCCAATGCATGTTCTCCTGTTTCGGCATGTAGGTTGCCTAAATTAATGTATGGATCGACAAAAGCTGGGTTTAGGTTTATTGCAGTCTTCAGTGATCCCTTTGCACTTTTATGGTCTTTTGTTTGATAAAAGGCGAGTCCTATATTGTTGTGTGCTTCGGCCATACTGGGATTTTTGTTGATTGCTTTCTGATATAAAGTGATTGCTTTCTCAATCTCTCCTTGTTCTTGGTACGCGACTCCAAGATGGCTGTAAATTTGAGCGTTATCGGGAACTATTGAAGATCCCAGCTCTAGAAGCGAAATGCGTTCCTGTTGGCGTCCATTTGATGCATAAATAATGGCGAGATTGCAAAATATTCTCGCATCGTGAGTGCCATCTGAAAGTAGTTTATTGTAGATTTCTTCAGCTGCGGCGTATTCCTTTAACTGGATTAATTCAAAGGCTTTGGTGATTTGCTCGTTTTCGCCATGCATGGCAATGTCAATTCCTTCTAGATTGGCCTCATTGTAAATCATCTGGCCAGCTGCCCCTAGGGCTTGGTCCGCTTCTCCGTATACGTTAGGCGTTTCTCATTCAAGAAATCTATTGCACTATAGCTTTTTTTTCATTTTAGAATTGCTGGAGTGGCTTTTATGAGGTAATTGTCTATTGTTGATGCTGATCAAAACATTAATCTATCGCCAGCTGAAGTTGCGAGGGAAGCCATGGCATCACCCAAGGTTCACGCCCTCAATTCAGCCTCTGCGCCACCCCCCGCATCCATCCCAGCAGCCCCTGCTGGTCCCCCATCGCATCCAGCACCACCCGGTTCTGCCAGGCACCGGTGAGGTTCTGTCGCCCGTCGAGATCGAACGCGGGCCCACACCGCATCAGCACCGGCCCCTGCCAGATGGCACTGGGCGCTGAGCCCTGCGAGTACGTGATCGGTGCCACCCCTGGCCCCATCACCAGATGCAGCACGGCCGTGCGGCCCCCCAGGTTGCAGGCCGCCTGCTCCTGCCCGGGCGCCTGGCTCACCGCCCTGGCCCGCTGCAGGTCGCTTTCCACCAGACGCCGGGCCCGCTGGGCAAACTCCTGCTGACGCAATTGCCTTGCCATTGTTGATGTGAGGGCCGTGGTGGCCAGGAGTGCCTGGATCACCGCCGCGCCCACCACCAGGCCGATGGTCAGGGCCAGCAGCAGTTCCACCAGCGTGAAGCCGGAGCTGCACTCCCGCTTCATGACAGCTCCTCCCGCCTGCAGGTGGTGCTGTCCGTCCCCATGGGATCACCGCCGTAGCGGCCCAGCCGCAGCACCCCCAACGGCAGTGCCATCACCACGCAGCGCTGCAGGTCGGTACCCCGTCCCCACACCACCGCCGTGCCGCCATCGATCACCAACCCGTTGGAGGTAAAGCGCAGGGTGGCGGGGAAGTTGCTGGTCCACTGCACTCCCGTGCCCCGCTGGTTCTCGGCCAGGTCGTTGAGGGCGCCGCGGCAGGGGGGAAGGGCGCCGTCCGCCGGGGTTTGCCAGCCCTGTTCGCCGAGGCTGAGGCCGCAGGCTTGCCCCACTCGCTCCGCTTCGGCCCTTCCTTTTTGGATCCCCTCCATCAGCAGGCGGGTGCTGGCCTCCACCCGTTGACGGGCCAGCAGTTCAGCTCCCGTGCCGAAGCTGAGCGCCGCCAGGATGCCCAGCAGTGCGGCGCTGATCAGCAGTTCGCTGAGGCTGAAGCCACCGTTCCCGTTGTCTGGATGGCGTCTCATGGCAGCCCCCCCGGTGCCGTGGGGCCCTGGGCCTGGGCTGGGCAGAGGCCATAGGCGGCAGGTGTGTAGATCCGCTGGCGATCGAGGGCTTCGCCGCCGCCCCGCAGGATCAGGCGCACCTGGCGCTCACCAGCCAGCTCCACGCGTCGCTCCAGCCCGGGCGGCAGGGGGGGGCCAGAGGATGCGCTGCTCAGCGCCGTGTGCAGGGTGCCGGTGGGGTCGGCGCACACATCATCGCTGAACGGGGCCTCCAAGGCCACCTGGCGCAGGGCCCTTTCGGCGGCCAGCAGCTCCAGATCCATTCGCTCCATCTGTTCCTTGTCTTGGCGCTGCTCGATCAAGGAGCGCCCCATGCGGGCGGTGAGGTCGAGGGAGCTGCCGCTGGCGATCGTGAACACCAGCGAACCCACCAGCACATCGGCGAAGTTCATGACCCCACCCGCTGCAGCTGCAGCACCCGGGAGGTCTGCGGCTCCAACTCCAGCTCGAAGCTGCCGCTGCGGTTGGTGCCTGGACTCTGGCCCGGCACCACGGCGGTGGCCAGCTGCAGGCGCAGGCGGGCTGAGGCAGTGCCGGGCTGCCATTCCACCAGGCGGGCGGCAGCTTCTCCTTCCCCTGGCTGCAGCACAGCGGCCAGCTCGATGGGGCCCTGCTGCAGGCAGCTGGCTGGCAGCGGTTGCCACTGGCTCGATGGGTAGGGGGCCAGGCAGGCATGGCTGGTCTGCAGCCGGTCCACCACCAGTTGGGCCGCCGAGGTCAGGGCGTCATCCCCCTGGCGCCGGCGCTCTTCGGCCACCTGGGCCTGGCGGCCCGCCAGGGCCGTGCCCAGCAGCGACAGGCTGCCCATCACCATCACCATCCCGGCCAAGGTGGCGAGGGGAAGGACAAAACCGGTCGAGCCTGCTGTGATCGGGTGCCCCGCTCGGGGCCTGAAACGTGGTGCGGGCCGCATGGGGGCCTCCTTGGGATGAACGCCCTTTCAGGGTTCCCCGGGGGGAACAGGTTCCAAATCCGCGGCCGTTTTCGAGTTTGTGGTTCCCAATCCGCAGGCCCAGGCGGCAACGGACCCACTGACGCATCAAACGATGCCCAAATTGATTCGCTCTGGGCCATGGGCCCGATCAACCATGCGCACCACCCTCAAGCTTGACGACGAACTTCTTGGCCAGGCCCCGCAGCTGAGCGGCATCAGCGAGCGCTTCCTGTTGATCCGTGAGGCCCACAAAGCCCTGGTTCAACGGGAGAGCGCCAGCCGCCTCGCCGCCCTGGGCGGTTCCGAACCCAAGCTCCAGGCGCTCCCCCGCCGACGCAGCCAACCGATTTGATCCTGGTCGACACCTCCATCTGGGGCGATCACCACCGAGCCGTTCCAGGTGCTGGCGAGCCGAGCGGCTGAACCGTTCAGCCGCCTGATTCCCTCTTCTGTTCTCCTGACGCGGGCCGCCCACTGGTGCCGGGAACACGATCACCCTGCCGGCGACTGCGTCTATGGGGCCCTGGCCGAGAGGGAACGGGCCACCCTGATCACGGCGAATCAGCGGCTGGTGCGCAAACTCCAGGAGCCAAGATCGGGCCTGCCGGAGGTGATCGATCTGGCCAACTATCCCCGTTGGGCTTGATCCCTACTGGTTCAACTTCAGCACGGCCATGAACGCCTCCTGGGGCACGTCCACCTTGCCCATCGCCTTCATGCGCTTCTTGCCCTTGGCCTGCTTCTGCAGCAGTTTCTTCTTGCGGCTGATGTCGCCGCCGTAGCACTTGGCCAGCACGTCTTTCCTCATCGCACTGATGCTGGAGCTGGCGATCACCCGGCTGCCGATCGAGGCCTGGATGGGGATCTTGAACTGCTGGCGCGGGATCAGCTCCTTGAGCTTGTCCACCAGCCCCTTGCCCACGCCATAGGCCTTGTCGCGGTGCACGATGGTGGTGAGCGGATCGGCCTTCTCGGCGTTGATCAGCACGTCGAGGCGCACCAGCTCGTTCTTGCGGTAGCCGATCAGGCTGTACTCCATCGAGGCGTAGCCCTTGGTGCGGCTCTTCATCTGATCGAAAAAGTCGGTCACCACCTCGGCCAACGGCATCTCGTAGTGCAGCGTCACCCGGTCGGTGGTGATGTATTTCATGTCGATGAACTCACCGCGGCGCTCCTGGCACAGCTCCATCAGGGCGCCGTTGTAGCTGTTGGGGGTGTAGATCTCGAGCTTCACGTAGGGCTCCTCGATTGATTCGCGCTTCTGCGGATCGGGCAAGGTGGCGGGGTTGTCCACCATCATCGTGCTGCCATCGATCAGGTTCACCTGGTAGACCACCGAGGGGGCCGTGACGATCAGGTCGAGGTCGTACTCGCGCTCCAGGCGCTCCTGCACGATCTCCATGTGCAGCAGGCCGAGGAAGCCGCAGCGGAAGCCGAAGCCCATGGCGCTGCTGGTTTCCGGCTCGTACTTCAGGGCCGCATCGGAGAGCTGCAATTTGTCGAGGGCTTCGCGCAGGTCGGGGTACTGGTCGGCGTCAGTGGGGAACAGGCCGCAGAACACCATCGGCTTGGCCTCGGCGTAGCCCGGCAGGGGCTCGCTGGCGGGGTTGGCCAGCAGGGTGATCGTGTCGCCGACGCGGGCATCGGCCACGGCCTTGATCGAGGCCGCCAAATAACCCACCTCGCCGGCATGGAGGCTTTCCACCTGGCGTTGGTCGGGGGCCATCACGCCCACCTCATCGAGTTCGTAGCTGGTCTTGCTGGCCATCAGCAGCACCTTGTCTTTCTTGGCAATCGAGCCGCTGATCACCCGGAAGTAGACGATCACGCCCCGGTAGGCGTCGTAGTACGAGTCGAAGATCAGGGCGCGTAGGGGTTCCTCGATGCGGTCCGCCGGCGGTGGCACCCGGTCCACCACGGCCTGCAGGATCTCGGGAACGCCGAGGCCGGTTTTGGCGGAGCAGGGAATGGCGTTGGTGGTGTCGAGGCCGATGATCGCCTCGATCTCCTCGCTGATGCGTTCGGGATCGGCTCCCGGCAGGTCGATCTTGTTGAGCACCGGGATGATCTCCAGATCGTTCTCCAGCGCCAGGTACACATTGGCTAGGGTCTGGGCCTCCACCCCCTGGCTGGCATCCACCACCAGCAGGGCCCCCTCGCAGGCCAGCAGGGACCGGCTCACCTCATAGGAGAAATCCACATGGCCTGGGGTGTCGATCAGGTTGAGGATGTAGGTGAGGCCGTCGGCGGCCTTGAACTCCATGCGGGCCGCCTGGAGCTTGATCGTGATCCCCCGTTCCCGCTCCAGTTCCATGTTGTCGAGGAACTGGGCCTGCATGTCCCGGGCCGCCACCGTGCCGGTTTCCTGCAGCAACCGGTCGGCCAGGGTGGATTTGCCGTGGTCGATGTGGGCAATGATGCAGAAGTTGCGGATCCGTTGAACGGGAACGTCGGTCATCGGGCGGGTGAGGGCGCCGCAAGGGCCCCAGGGTGGGTCGATCCTAGGGAGGTGACTCCGGGGGGCCTCCTGACGACACCAGGCAAATGGACTTAGCCGAAAGCAGACTAAGCTGTACAGAGTGCGAAGCTGCTCCATGCAGGTGAACCTTCACGACGCCAAGACCCATCTTTCTCGATATGTATCCCAGGCCCTTGAGGGGGAGGAAGTGGTGATTGCCAAAGCCGGGCGACCGCTCGTTCGACTGGTGCCTGTGGAAACGACCCTGGAACCCCGTCGCGGCGGCTTCCTCAGCGGTTCCGCGGTGCTCAGCGCTGATCTCAAGGCCGATTTCGCCACCGAGATCGACGAGCTGTTCGGTTGATCCCGCAGACGTGAACCGCACCGAACCCCAGCCCCTGCTGCTCGATACCCAGCTGCTTCTCTGGTGGGCCATCGAACCGAATCGCCTGCCAGCCACCATCAGGAGCCTTGTGGCCGATCCTCTCCAGCCGCTTGTGCTCAGCGTGGTGAGCCTGTGGGAGGTGGCCATAAAGTCCTCCCTCGGCCGTGTCGATTTTCAGGTCGAGGCTGCTGCCCTGCGCCTGGGCCTACTGGGACAGGGATTCCGCGAACTCCCTGTGCGCGCCGAACACGTGCTCGCTGTGCAGCATCTTCCCTGGATCCATCGCGACCCGTTCGACCGCCTGCTGGTGGTGCAGGCCCAGGTGGAGGGCTTTCGGTTCCTCAGCGCCGATCGCACGTTGGCCGCCTACGGAACTCATGTGCAGGCCGCTGGCTGATCGGCTGGGAGCAGCTACTGGCTCCTAAGCTTGAATCCACCCCACAGGACCCATCCATGACCCCCGAAACACCCACTGCCGCTGAGATCGCCACCCCCGAAGTCACCGACCCCCGCGCCCTCACCGTGGAAAACGTGGAGCGGGTGCTTGATGAGCTGCGCCCCTACCTGATGGCCGATGGCGGCAACGTCGAGATCGTTGAGATCGATGGCCCGATCGTGAAGGTGCGCCTTCAGGGGGCCTGCGGCACCTGCCCCAGCAGCACCATGACCCTGAAGATGGGCATTGAGCGCAAGCTGCGGGAGGAGATTCCGGAGGTGAGCGAGGTGATTCAGGTGCTTTGAGGCTGCCATTGACCGTCCCGGGATACCCCTCCCCGGCGAATGGCGTCGAGGGCGAAATCCTCGAACCCCCTCACGTAATCGAGCCTGTCGTAGAGGTGTGTTTTGGCTTTATGGCGAATTTCTTCTCGCAATTTCATCCTTGCCTCGGAATCCTGCATCAGCCTCGAGGCAATCTTGACGTATTCTTCCGCTGATTGAGCTACGGGTGGATGCCCTACCCCCATCAAACGGTAGGCGCCTGCGACGAAGCGGGAGCGAAGGAAGGGGCCCTCAAGGGTAATGATTGGAGTTCCATCATGAATCGTTTCAAACAAAGTAACTCCGCTACCAAAATAAGGCGTATCTAGCAGCATGTCGAGACATGCCGCCAAGGACTGAAAATCTTGGCGAGACATGTGTCCAAGTAAAATCATGCGATTACTAACGTGGGGTGCATATTTGGCAATCCGGTTTAGAAATATTTCCGTGAATGACGTCACTTGTGACTCAACAAAAACGAACCAGGCTTCTGGAACATTTTTGGCAATACTCTCGAGAATGTCGTCGAAGTCTGGATGAATCTTATGTAACGACTGAATGCACCCAAACAATCTGTCTTCAGGTAGAAAGAAGTAGCCCCTATCTTTTGTTGGGTCCTCCAATCTTTCTGACAGGTAGCAACAGGGAATTCCTGGTAGGCGAATCAGGTTTTCACTATAATGTTCTTGCGCAAATTCGGATTCAACCAGGTCACCTGATAGATAGGCGTCAACGGTTGGTAGGCCGGATGTCTGTGGCCAGCCCCATCCTGTCACCTGCAAGGGAGCATGTCTGCGTGAGGCAAGCCTAGTGATGTCTGGATGCATGCCGATGTCAGTGAAAAACAACACATCAAGCACAAGTCTCCTCAACTCGGTTACGGCCTCCTCCGTTGGTGCAGAGAGACGCTGAACTTCATCGCAGTAGGATTCCAATTCCTCGCTGACAGCATCATGTCTAGAGTCGGCTAAGTGAATAAGGACTACCTCAAAGAGATTGTGGTTAATATGCTTGATAAGCCCCTCAAAGGCCCGGGCGTTGCTGTGATCACAAAAAAATCCAGAAATAAATCCAATTCTTATTTTGTCTCCATTCGCCTTGGGCTTGGGTGTAACCCGCTGATCGAATGAGGGATCGTCGCCATAACATCGAAACATCATGCGTCCATAGGACTCAAGCAAAGGTCGATTGTTTCGATTGTAATAGGCGAGTAGGGAGGGCTGGCATCTCATTCTTGCATCGCTGAACTCAAGGTTCTCAGCAGATTCTAGATTGCTAAAAAGTGTTTCACAGCGTTCAATTAGTGCGTCAACCTGTTCGCGTGAGGTTGCTACAGCTGGAAGCACAAGTGCGTGATTTAGTTTCAAAATTAGCGAGTTGGGCTGCAATGCAAGGGCTTCTCCGTACCAATGAATCTGGCCATCGGTATTTGACATCTTGTGATAGAGAATTCCCAACGCTGAGCGGTGATCAATGTTTGTTGGGTCGAGATCGGCTGCATGGGTAAGCGCCTGAGCCGCTTCTCCCCAGCGTCCGAGGCGATCAAGTGCATGGCCACAGGCTTCCCATCCCGCTGCCGACTCTGAATCCAGCTCCACCAACTTCAGGAAATGGATCAGCGCTTGTTCGTGCAAACCTTGGGATGCGAGCTCATTTCCAAGAATCAAAAGTTTTTCTAGCTCTTCTGTAGTGGAAATGGAATTTGCTAAGGGATTAACCTCGGTCATCGCACTGGTTTTTCATCCCCTGTAGCCTATCGCGAACCTAACTAGAGTGGCAAAAGGGCTACAAATTTAACGGTGCTTGGCTTCCCTTGGCTTTTTGCATCCATGCCACTTCCCCAAGCTCAATTGGGGCCTGCTGCCTGACAATCATGAATTGATCAAGGCTAGTTGGTCGCTGAGGCCTCAAGCTCAATTTCACCGTCTTGCTGTTGGTCGCCCAGCAACAGTGCAACTTTGAAGAGCATCTAGGCACTCCATGATCGAGAGCATCCTCGTCGGCATGGCGGTGGGCTATCGAACCCAGCTTTCTAGCAGCAGCTGGCCTGTCTGTTCTGACGCACTCCACCCAGCCTCAGGCCCTCAGCGAGGAGACCCTATGGGAGTAGTCCACTAAGTCGCCCCTTTCCCGTGCGGACTTCCAGGTGGCGGACCTGAGATTGCTCCGCGCCGATTCCATCCTGGCTGCCTGTGGAGAGCCGCTTGCCGTCATCGGCTCGCCCACCGATGCAACTTCTAAGCTCAATCCAATCCCCAACCAGCTCCCCCATGACCCGTGAAACCCCCACTGCAGCTGAGATCAGCAGCCCCGAAGCCACCCCCGAAGTCACCGACCCCCGCGCCCTC
>Ga0194061_1000276_pt1 | contig 31550 bp, 31 predicted proteins | sample SepL2221m_MetaG_FD_163423 | JGI IMG/M metagenome (GOLD analysis project Ga0194061, IMG submission 163423) | Anoxic zone freshwater microbial communities from boreal shield lake in IISD Experimental Lakes Area, Ontario, Canada - Sep2016-L224-21m | ecosystem: Environmental > Aquatic > Freshwater >... | reverse complement strand
CCACTGCTGCCTCCCGTAGGAGTCTGGGCCGTGTCTCAGTCCCAGTGTGGCCGGTCGCCCTCTCAGGCCGGCTACCCGTCGTCGCCTTGGTGAGCCATTACCTCACCAACAAGCTGATAGGCCGCGAAGTCATCCTCCACCGAAATTCTTTCAAAACTCAGTGATGCCACTTATGTTTCAATATTCGGTATTAGCCCCGGTTTCCCGGAGTTATCCCAAAGTGGAGGGCAGATTCTTCACGTGTTCCTCACCCGTTCGCCACTAATCCACCCCGAAGGGCTTCATCGTTCGACTTGCATGTGTTAAGCACGCCGCCAGCGTTCGTCCTGAGCCAGGATCAAACTCTCCATAGAAAGTTGTGATCTGGCAAAAAACAAAACTAGCGTTTATAGCTGTTTATGTTTTACCAATTGTTTTTGTTTTGTAATGATCTCAAAGAGAGAAAATACAAAGGAATTTGGACTTACTACAGACATGCGAACACGCCTATATAAGCCCTTTTATTGGCATTGATTTTTGCACGTTGTTGAGTTCTCAAGGTACGAGCGCGCTCCACTCACGGTAATTTCTCACCGTTTGCAGGGCAGACTGCTTAACTTAATGCAATATGGACAGTAGGTCAATTTCACATAGACCAGGACCAAACACACGCTATTTCACAGAATTGTCGTCGCACGGCCTCTTTCAGTCCGTTCCGCGAGCGAGGTCGTACCATAACCCGTCTGCCCCTAAAGGGTCAAATCATGGCAAATGCGGCGTTTCGCAACTATCGGAAAACCCACTCAAAGAAAAGAAGGCGTTGAAACCCTTGATTTATAAGGGTTTCAGCGCCTTTAAGAAGTGGGCTGGAAATCTCCCCTAGATAACCTCTACCGCCGCCAGGTCGCGTTTTCCCTTGCGCAAGAGCAGAAAACGGCCAAAAAGCAGGTTTTCATGCGTAGGAGTGAAGTCCTCCGTGGGGACTTTCACGTTATTGAGATATGCGCCACCTTCTTTAACGATCCGGCGGGCCGCTGACTTCGAATCCACGACTCCAGTAGCGGCTAAAAGATCGACCCAAGTGGGGAAAGCACTTCCTGCAGCAATTGTGGTCTTAGGAAGTTGAGAGAGAGCCGATGCAAGTGTTTTTTCATCGAGCTCAGAGAGTTCTCCTTGGCCGAATAACGCCTTTGCTGCGCGCTCTGCGGCTTCGCACTCCCCTGCACCATGTACCAAGGTGGTTAGCTCGCGTGCCAGCGCTCTATGGGCTTCTCGCAACCCAGGATTAGCTTCGTGCGATGCAATAAGTTCAGAAATTTCCGTGTGGCTCTTAAATGAAAAAACCTTTAAATACTTAGGAACATCTGCGTCATCACTGTTCAACCAGAATTGATAGAACGCATAGGGGGAAGTCATCTCTGGATCTAGCCAGACACTACCTCCCGCGGTTTTACCAAACTTAGTTCCATCGCTCTTCATCAATAATGGAATTGTTAAGCAGTGCGCAGTAGCACCTTCAACTTTGCGGATCAAATCTAACCCCGCAACAATATTTCCCCATTGATCACTTCCACCTAATTGCAAGGTGCAACCGTGCCTGCGATACAACTCCAAGAAGTCAAAGGCCTGCAATACTTGATATGAAAACTCTGTATAACTAATACCACCGCTCTCTAACCGCGATGAAACACTATCTTTAGAGAGCATCTGATTAACGCTGAAATGTTTTCCAATATCGCGCAGAAAATCTAGCGCTGATACCGGCTTAGTCCAATCCAAATTGTTCGTCATGAGAGCGGCGTTAGCACCGCCTTCAAAGTCTAGAAACTTGGAGAGCTGTGTGCGAATGCGTTCAACCCAGTGCGCAACGACATCGGCCTCATTGAGAGAGCGTTCTTCGTTTCTTCCACTGGGATCTCCCACTAAGCCCGTCGCTCCACCAACAAGTGGAAGTGGCTTGTGTCCGGCGAGTTGAAAACGACGCATCACAAGCAGGACGACTAGATTGCCGAGATGAAGTGATGGCGCCGTTGGATCAAAGCCAATATAGAACGCAGTTGGTCCACCATTGAGTTGCTTCAGGAGCGCATCTCTATCGGTAGTTTGCGCGATTAAGCCGCGCCATTCGAGGTCAGCAATAAGTGCAGAAGTCATGCGCCCATCATGCCCGAAAAGCGTTTACGCTCGCTGGCAATCCAGCTGGAATATCCGCGAATTTTCGTATCTAGTTGAGCAAGTTGGGTTGTCACGCTCTTGGACGAGGTGCCATTGATCGAAGTCCGTGAAGCAAGGGCTGCTTGGGCAGAGAGAACCGTCCGTAATTCTCCGGTCAGTCTGGCGTCAATTCCGGCAAATTCGGCATCGGTGAGTTCGTGCACATCTAGCCCCTTGGACTCGGCCAAAGCGACCGCTTTTCCAGAGATTTCATGAGCCTGCGCAAAAGGAGCGCCGCTGCGCACCAAGAAGTCAGCGATCTCAGTTGCCAGAGCGTGCCCATCGAGTACGCCCGCGGAAATCATCGTGGAGTTAAAGGTTGCGGTCTCGATCATCCCTCTTACTGCAGGGAGCAGGATCAAGAGCTCTTCAACGGAATCAAAGACCGGCTCTTTATCCTCTTGGAGATCCCGGTTGTAAGCGAAGGGCAGACCTTTAAGTGTTACGAGGAGGGAGGTTAAGTTACCGATGAATCGACCTGCCTTGCCGCGTGCCAACTCTGCGATATCTGGGTTCTTCTTCTGCGGCATGATCGAGGAACCCGTCGAGAAGGCATCATCCAGAGTTACCCAACCAAATTCTTGGGTATTCCAAATAGTGAACTCTTCGCCGATACGTGAGAGATGAACTCCCAGCATGGCAAAAATAAATAGGGCTTCTGCAACGAAATCACGGTCGCTAACGGCATCAATGCTGTTGCGAGTTACACCTTGGAAGGCTAGCTCGGCGGCGATGATCTCTGGATTTGGAACAAGTGATGACCCAGCCAAGGCACCTGATCCCAATGGTGAAACGGAGTTACGGGTCAACCAATCTTTCACGCGATCGACATCACGCAAAAGCGAATGAGAGTGCTTCGCCAATTCGTGAGAGAAGAGAATTGGTTGCGCATGTTGCAAGTGTGTAAAGCCCGGAGCAACTAGTCCCATTTGCTTTGTTGCGGCGCTGTCAAGGACTTGTGTCAACTCTAGAGTTTCATGTGCGACTTCCAGTAAATGATCTATGAGATACAACTTAAAATCAGTCACCACAAGATCGTTACGCGATCGCCCCGCCCGCAGCGCTCCGCCCAGAGCACCTAATTTGCCGACTAATCCCCGTTCAATGGCGCTATGCACATCTTCATCGCTATCAATGTATGTGAATGAACCAGAGGCAACTTCCTGCGCCAGTTCGTTCAAAGCTGTCGTAATTTGCTCGGCATCTTCCTTCTTAATGACTCCGGCCCGCTGTAATCCTGCAACGTGCGCGACATTAACGCGAATGTCGTAGGGAGCTAAGCGCCAATCAAAGTGCACGCTTCTGGAGAGCTTGGCCACCGATTCATTGGGTCCTGTCGCAAAACGTCCGCCCCAAAGTGACATTATTTTCCCTTTCCAAACATTGATGCAATCTTCTTAGCGAGAGCAGAGCCGCCCGTTGCCGTAGATGAAATAACCAAGACCGTGTCATCTCCTGCAATTGTCCCAATTGCCGTCGATAATTCTCTGGCAACAATTGCAGCGTCCAAGGTGCTCGCGACGAAGGCCGCAGCAGCAGGCGGGGTGCGCAGCACAACGGTGTTAGCGCTTGATGCGATGGAAAGAATGAGATCCCCTGGAGATGATGCCTGGGTAGTTGAACCAAGAATGTATCGAACTTCTCCATCACGGCTAGTACTGCGCATGGCTCCCAACTCTTGCAGGTCACGACTTGCAGTTGCCTGGGTTACCTCTAAACCCTTCGCCTTGAGCTCGCGCACAAGATCTGCCTGTGAGTGGACCTTCCCTGCACTCACGAGATCATGAATGATCCTCTTGCGCTTTTCAGTCGGGTTGCTGAGTGATTTAACCATTGAGCACCTCATTCAATGTTCGAGCGAAGACTTTGACGAATTCGCTAAGTTCTTTCTTACTCACAATCAGCGGCGGGGCAATGCGAATTACATTCCTGCTGGGAGCGTTGATAAGCAGGCCATTGCTCATGGCCCTGGTGGCAACCGCAGTTGCCACATTTGCATCGAGAACGATGCCCAAAAGCAGTCCCCTACCGCGAACCTGCGCGACCCCGGGAACCTTCGCGAGCATCACCTTTAAATATTTTCCAGATGTAGCAACCTTTTTTAGTACATCCTTTTTTACAATGAAGTCGATGGCCGCGTTTGCAGCGGCGCACGAGACTGGGTTTCCACCAAAAGTTGATCCGTGCTCTCCTGGCTTAAATGCTGGCGACCTGTCCCCCAGGGTAATCATTGCGCCGAGTGGGAGTCCTCCACCGAGACCTTTCGCTAAGGTAATCATGTCGGGTTTGATTCCTTCAGATTCATAACCGAACCACTCGCCCGTGCGTCCCATTCCAGTTTGGACAGCATCAATTACCAAAAGTGCGCCGTTTTGATCGCAGATAGCGCGTACCTTGCGTAGATATCCCGCCTCTGGAACCACAACGCCATTTTCACCTTGAATCGCCTCGATAATCACCATCGCCGTCTTCTTGGAGACCGCCTTGCGCATAGCCAATGCATCGCCAAACTCTACGAATTTCACTCCAGATAGCAGTGGTTCAAATGGAGTTCGCTTCGCATCTTGTCCGGTAATTGAAAGTGCGCCAGTTGTTCTTCCATGAAATCCGCCAGTCGCTGCGATAATCTCTTTTCGACCGGTAAGGCGCGATATCTTTATCGCCGCTTCGTTAGCCTCTGCGCCAGAGTTGCAGAAGAAGATGCGCGCGCTGGAATCATTAACAAGATCCTGTAACTTCTCGGCTAGTTCGATGCCCTGCTTGTGGGAGTAGAGATTACTTACATGCCCCAACTTCCCAATTTGATCGGAGACAGCTTTCGCAATCACTGGGTGGGCATGCCCAAGAACATTGGTGGCGATGCCCCCCAGAAAATCTAGGTAACGCTTTCCGTTGTCATCCCAGACCTCTGCGCCTCTTCCCTTCACCAGCGTGATCGGTGGAATGCCATAATTATTCTGCATCGCTACATGCCAACGCTCTTGGTTCTTCATGCTTTTACCACCGTTCCCCCTACGCCGTGAAAGGCTGATTCCAGATTGGCGCCATCTCTGCCATCAATAATGCGGGCCTGCGCAGCACCCGATGTGAGTGCTGTTATAACTGCGCGCACCTTAGGAGCCATTCCGTCGGCAAATGTTGGCGCGATCTCTTCCAATTCAGAGAGGCTAATTTCTGCAATGAAAGTTGAAAGATCTGGCCAACTTCTGTAAATGCCCGCGACGTCGGTAATGAAGAGCACTTCATCGGCTCCGAGCGCGCCAGCAATTGACCCAGCTGCAATATCTCCGTTGATGTTGAGCGCTTGTCCATCGGACTGCACGGCAACCGGAGAGACGATAGGAAGATATCCGTTATCCAGCAGCAAATTCAGGAAAGTGGCGTCTGCCTGCTCGGCTTCACCGACTAGACCGATATCAGTAGCCTCGCCATTGACCAGGGGCTGATATTTGTGGGCCCGTAAAGTCTTGCCGTCCCCAGATGAGATACCTACCGCGTTCACCCCGTGTGCGATGAATTTATTGGTGAGATCTCTTAAAACACTGCCAGAGAGCGTTCTTTGCACAACATCCATCACTTCAGGAGTAGTTATGCGATAGCCCGCCGACATGGTTGTTGGGATCTGATGAAACTTCAATTCGGCATCGATTGCGGGACCACCGCCGTGCACCAGAACAACTTTGCCGCCCGAGAGATGAAATTTGGAAATAACAGCGATGATCAAATCGTTGCTTTCTGCGCTTTCGAGAACATGTCCTCCATACTTAATAACAATCATGACCCGATCCCAACAGCAGATAATCCGGAGCGTTCTGCGATGCCCACCATAATGTTCGCATTTTGAATCGCTTGCGAAGCAGCACCTTTGCCCAGATTGTCGATGGCCGCGGAAACTATGAGGCGATTGGTGTGGGAATCAACAGCAACTTGCAATTGCACGCTATTAGATCCAAGTACTGCAGATGTCTTCGGTAGCACATCTCCCGCTAGTACAGTTACGAATTCTTCGCCCGCGAAGTAATCGCGGTATATCTCTTGTACCTCTTCGGTACTCATGGGCTTTGATAGCTTTGAAGTAACTGTCGCCAATATGCCACGAGGCATAGGCGCTAAAATTGGGGTAAAAGAGATTTTGACGGGTCCTCCAACGACAATTCCCAGCGTCTCTTCGATCTCTGGAATGTGTTGATGCACTCCTCCAAATTTATAAGAGGTGAGCGACCCCATAACCTCGCTCCCGAGCAAACTTGTACTTGCCTTGCGACCCGCACCTGTTGTTCCTGACGCGGCTACAACGACAATATCTCCCGCATCGATGATTCCACGAAGGAGCGCTGGCGTAGCCGCTACCGCTATTGCCGTCGCGTAACACCCTGGATTGGCGACGCGCGCGGATTGCGAAATCTTCTCTCGTTGCCCCAAAATCTCTGGCAGGCCATAAACCCATGAGCCGGCATAAGACCCGCCGTAATATTTCTCCCAGGAAGCCGAGGAGTTGAGTCTGAAATCGGCGCCGAGGTCGATCACTTTAATTTCGGGATTTAGTTCGACAATCAACTTTGCGGACTCGCCATGAGGGAGCGCAAAAAATATTAATTCGCAGGCATTCATGCGGGAGATCTGGGTGGCTTCGAATTCGCGACCTGAAAATGTAACCAGATGCGGATGCACCTCGGTAATTAAGGAGCCCGCTTGAGAACCTGCCGCAATATATTCCACCTGAAAAAATGGATGCTTATCCAATAGCCGAAGTAGCTCTCCACCCGAATAGCCACTTGCGCCTACGATGCCAATTTTCATGGTTGTAGTCTAGGAGAGAATGTATAATTATGCAAAAATGTGCATAATTATGCGCGAACGATTGCTCCACATTCTTGGGCGGCAGCGGCCACCGCTAATTCGCGATATCCAGACACCTCATCAGCGGTGAGCGTCCGATCGGGAGCTCGGAAGGTCAGCGTGAATGCCAACGAAACTTTCCCATCGCCTAAATCCTCGTAACGATCAAAGAGGGTGATGGACTCCAGCAGCGACCCAGCCCCAGAAACCAGAGCGGCTTCCACCTTAGATGCAGGAATCGATCCGTCGACTATGAGCGAGACATCTTGCGTGGCCGCAGGCATTGTGTAGATCGGTTTCGCGCTCTTGGAGGGAACTACGGGTAGTTCCGAGAGAATCACCGCAAAGGCGCAGCTGCGCGGTGGTAGTCCCAGCGCTTCGAGTACCCGAGGGTGTAGCTCTCCGGCGTGGGCAACAGGCTTCCCTGCTACCTGAATCTCGGCGCAGCGGCCGGGATGCCAGGGAGCCAAATCTGATTGGACGATCACGCCTGTGTTGCCGGTTAACTCGATGATCGAAAGCGCCATCTGTGTGGCATCGGACCAATCGAATGCCCGACCCTTACCCCACCAGCCATCTCGATCTAAAGAACCAACGACAACTGATCCAACGAAGAGCGGTTGCGGAGGAACGCTAGCGTAGATCTCAGCGATAGTTTCCGCGCTTGGTCGCGCTGCAGTGCTAACGCGAGATACATGCGCCAACTTGGTTACATCGCGAAAGACGGAGCCGATCTCAAAGATCGCACACTCTTTTGCTCCACGACCTAAATTACGTTTTGCTGTTTCGAGGAGACCAGGCAATAGGTGCGTTCGCAATAGTGGTGCTTGATCCGACATGGGATTAGCTAACTTGAAACTGGCGGCACGCGCCCCAGTGAAACCTAAGGTATCAACCATCTCTTGATTGACGAACGGGTAGTTATAAACTTCAGAGAAGCCGAGATTCGCCAAATATTGAGCAACTCCACGTTTGCGATATTGCAGCGGGCTGAGGGTTGCAGAAGATCGACCTTGCGGGAGAGTTCCTGCTATCGAATTGAGTCCAATGAGCCGGCCCACCTCTTCTACAAGATCCGAAGGTGTCAGTAGATCGCTGCGCCAGCTTGGCGGCGTTATTAACCAAGTATTTGAATTCTGCTCTGCGATTTCACATCCGACGATCTGCAGATGAGCTGCAACAGTATTATTTGGAACTGCTATCCCGAGCAAACGGGAGACAAATTGTGGATCGAATGAAATGGCGGTCATTGCTGGGATCACACCGGCTGCGGCGCTTCCAACATAGCTGGCGCCACCGAGTTCTATCAATAATTGCGTAGCGCGAGCACTCGCAATGGCAGCCAAGGCAGGATCAACCGCTCTCTCAAATCGACGTGAAGCTTCTGAGGAGAGGCGATGGAATCGGGAATTCTTTGCCACGGCAATTGGGTCAAAGCGGGCCGCCTCAATTGCCAATGAGGTGGTCGATTCGGTGACTTCAGAATCCAGCCCCCCCATGGTGCCGGCTAGCGCTAAGGCATGCGATTCATCCGCGACCACAAGATTAGTTGGCGACAACTTACGCAGTTGACCATCGAGAGTCTTAAATTCGTTTTCGCGATCAGCGCGTCTGATATGTATGGATCCCTTGATCGTTGCTGCATCAAAGGCATGTAAAGGCTGACCGAGTTCGAGCATCACGTAGTTGGTTACATCTACCGCGAGCGAGATAGAGCGCATTCCGCATTTTTCGACCCGTCGGCGCATCCAGAGTGGTGAGGGTGAGGCAGGGTTAAAATCCTTGAGAGTGCGAATATAAATAACACTCACTGCGGAAGGATCATCGATAACAACCTGCACACCAGACTTATTAATATCAAGGGCAGTCAGAGAAACTTCTTCGGCAGGATCGCGGTAGGTGACTTTGAGAGAGGCGGCCAATTCGCGCGCCAATCCGCGGATTGAGAGCGCATAGCCCCGATCTGGATTCACGGCTACATCAAAGATGGCATCGTTGATTTGGAGGAGCGCGATCGCATCGTCACCAGGTGCGCCTTCGTTCAGAACGATGATGCCAGTGTGATCCTCACCCAATCCCAGTTCACGGGCCGAACAGATCATTCCATTTGATGTATGGCCATAAGTTTCGCGGGCAGCGATTGCAAATCCACCTGGAAGAATTGCGCCAGGCAGAGATGCGATTACTAAATCTCCCACCGCAAAATTGGTAGCCCCACAAATGACAAAACGAATCTCCGGTTCTCCGCAATCCAATCCGACATAGCGAATCGATTTCTTCTGACCTTCGACCTGCTCAATGGAGAGTACTTTGGCGACGACTAGCGGGCCGGTGAGATCGCTCCCCTGCTCTTCAACACCGTCAACCTCGAATCCAACTGCTACAAAGGCCTCTTCGATATCTGCGAGTGAGATCGAACTAGAAATATCCGCATATTCGCGCAGCCACGAGAGAGGAACTTTCATTTCACACCGCTTCCAAAGCTCTGTGAAAAGCGCGCATCGCCCTCGACGATGTCGTGCATATCCGTAATTCCATGACGAACCATCAAGGTTCTTTCCAGACCCATTCCAAAGGCGAAGCCGCTATAAACATCGGGGTCGATTCCACAAGCAACTAGCACCTTGGGGTTGACCATGCCGCAGCCGCCCCACTCGATCCAGCGTCCGTTGAAGTAGAAATCCACTTCAGCGCTGGGTTCTGTAAATGGGAAGAATGAAGAGCGCAAACGAGTCTTTACCTCGGGGCCAAAGATAGAACGTGCAAAGTGATCGAGCGTTCCTTTGAGATCGGCCATGGTGATTCCCTTATCAATGACAAGACCTTCAACCTGCGAAAAGACAGGGGTGTGGGTTGCATCTAACTCATCAGCCCGATAAGTACGTCCGGGGCAGATAATGTAAATGGGTGGCTTCTCTTCCAACATGGTTCGCACCTGTACCGGTGAGGTGTGAGTTCGAAGAACCAAGTGCGAATCAAGCGGCTCCACAAAAAATGTATCTTGCATAGTGCGCGCTGGATGGTCCGCGGGCAGGTTGAGAGCGTCGAAATTCAACCACTCCGCTTCTAACTCTGGCCCCTCTGCTACGCGATACCCCATGCCCAAAAAGAGATCGCAAATCTCATTGGTAAGAATTGTCAAAGGATGCAAGCCGCCCTTGGGGGCGCGTCGGGCGGGAATAGAAACGTCCACGCGCTCTTCGACCAGTACGCGAGCATCGCGCTCACTCTCGAGTATCTGCGTTCGTGCATCGAAAGCCATGGTGACGATGTTCTTCGCTTGTCCGATAATCTTTCCAAAATTGGCGCGCTCTTCGGGAGTCAAAGTTCCTAGTTGTTGATTGGCGCGTGCGATAGGCGACTTATCCCCCACGTGAGCCAACTTGGCCTCTTTAAGCTCCTCGAGGGAGTTGGCGGCTGCAATGGCGGTGAGTGCATGGGCCTTGGCATCTTCAATGGATTGCGCAGAGAGGCTCATGAGATGGGATCTTACTAAAAACCGAGTTAGTTAGAGAGGAAATACATAGAAATGGCGGCGGCGCTGGCCACATTAAAGCTCTCGGCGTGACCGCGCATAGGGATTGCGATACTGCGAAAGGCGGGGGCAAGTTCTGGTAATCCGCGACCTTCATTTCCGAAGACCAGGATGGTCGGTTCGGATTTGTCTATATCTTCCAGCCGTTGATCCGAGGTGCCATCGAGGGCTACGAGCGCCAGGTGATGCTCATAAGAAAATTCTTCTAGCAGATCAAGCGGGACATCATCGACCACCGGAATATTCCAGAGAGATCCTGCTGTAGAGCGAACGACTTTGGGACTGTAAATATCTACGCTCTGATCACTAAAGATCACCAGATCAAAGCCACATGCATCAGCGGTTCTAATGGCAGTTCCCGCATTACCTGGATCTTGAATCTGCCAAAAGTAGGCAACCTTCTTCAAGGAGAGATCTGAAAATCGAGAGAGGTCAGTGGGTAAATATTTGCAGAGCGCCAAGATGCCTTGTGGCGACTGCGTATCGGTCATTGCATTCATTACTTGATCAGAAACCATAATGATCTCGTAGCGATCGAGTATCTCTTGCGCAAATTCCAACCGCAATTTCTCAAGACCGGTATCAGTGAGGTAAAGCATTTCTATAATCGGTGCAGTCGCAACATGTGGGATTAAAGCGCTCCGCAACGATTGCAAACCATCGGCGACGAATATGCGTTCGAGGTTGCGAATCTTCTTACCCCGTGGACCCAAAAGAGCCTTCACTCGCTCCACATGGGGCGAATGAAGGCTCGTAATAGGTGCGTGCGACAAAGCGATGTGTTACGCAGTTATAACGTGCTGGCGGGCGATCTCAACCAGAGCTGCGAAAGCAGCTGGATCATTGGTTGCCATCTCCGAAAGAACGCGACGGTCTACTTCAATCTCAGCAGCCTTAAGACCCTGGATGAAGCGGTTGTAGGTAAGGCCGTGTGCACGGGAACCAGCGTTAATGCGCTGAATCCAGAGCTGGCGGAAGTCGCCCTTCTTATCCTTACGGTGATCGAAGGCGTAGACCATACTGTGCGTAAGTTGCTCTTTCGCCTTTGTGAAGAGGCGAGAGCGTTGACCGCGATAACCGGCGGTGCGCTCAAGTGTTGTACGACGCTTCTTGGCAGCGTGGACGCCGCGTTTTACTCTAGCCATTTATCTGCTCCTTACTTCAAACCGAGCATGCGCTTGGCTGTCATGGTTACGGTCTTCTTACCGGCTACTTCGCCACTCAAACGGCGAGTAACGCGTGAAGATTTGTGTTCGAGAAGGTGGCGCTTACCAGCGCGCTTGTGCATGATCTTGCCGGTGCCAGTCAGACGGAATGTCTTCTTAGCCCCGCTATGGGTTTTCATCTTTGGCACTTCATACCTCCTGTGGGTACTTATTGGATCTCTAGATAATTACTGGGAAACTTCTTCTGTCTCTAAAACTACGGGCTCAACTTCTTCGACTACTGGAGTCGCTTTCGCCGGAGGAGTGACTGGCTTTGACGCTGGCTTCTTAGCTGCCTGGCTCTTCTTCAGAACCGGACCCAAGACCATCGTCATGCTCTTTCCTTCCTTCTTTGGCGCAAACTCAACAAAGCCAAATTCTGCAATCTCTTCCGAAAGTTTCATCAACAATCGGTAGCCCATCTCTGGACGAGTCTGCTCTCTTCCCTTGAATTGAACGGTTACCTTCACCTTGTCTCCGCCTTTGAGGAAGCGCTCGATGTGAGCTTTCTTCGTCTCATAGTCATGAGGCTCAATCTTCAATCCAAAACGAATCTCTTTGACCACAATGTGGGTCTGGTTCTGCCTGGCTTCCCGCGCCTTCTGTGCGATCTCGTACTTGTATTTTCCGAAATCCATGATCTTGCAAACGGGTGGCTTGGCATCCGGTGAAATTTCGACGAGATCGAGGCCTACCTCTTCTGCCATGGAAAGGGCAATTGAAGTAGTAACGATTCCGACTTGTTCACCAGAAAAACCAATCAGACGAACTTCCGAGGCTCGGATCCGATCGTTGATTCTTTGTTCAGCGCTGATAACTCTTCCTCTCTAGAAAAAATAGCTTTTCGCAAGGAGAGATGAGTCGCACAAAAATAGACCCACCATTTTGGTGAGTAGGTTCTTGACCAATCAGCCGAAGCCGATGAGGTGGGAGCGACAAACTCCACTTGATGGCCCAAGGATACCCTGCAGGCGTTAAAAGGACGAAATCGGGCCTTTAGCCTCCGACCGCGTGAACTCCCCCGTCTACATGGATGATCTCACCCGTGGTCTTGGGGAACCAATCAGAGAGAAGGGCGATCGCCCCGCGCGCGGCAGGCTCAGGATCGCCAAAATCCCAACTCAAAGGCGAGCGGGAGTTCCACACATTTTCAAATTCTTCAAAGCCAGGGATCGATTTCGCGGCGATCGTGGTGATCGGTCCAGCAGCGATCAAATTGACGCGGATATTCTCTTTACCCAAGTCGCGAGCTAAGTAGCGATTGGCAGATTCCAGACCCGCCTTGGCTACGCCCATCCAGTCATATTTTGGCCAGGCAACGGTGGCATCGAAGGTTAAGCCCACAATGCTGGCGCCGCTAGCTGGATAGAGATCGCGGACGGCAACCGCGAGTGATTTATAAGAAAAGGTCGAGGTGTGTAACGCGATCGCAACATCTTCCCACTCGGTGTTGAGGAAGTTTCCACCTAGTGCGGCTTGCGGTGCGAAGCCGATCGAATGCACCACGCCGTCGAGGTGAGGGAGATGCTTTTTCACTTCAGAGGAAAGCGCAGCGAGGTGCTCCGGATTTGTGACGTCAAGTTCAATGACTGGTGCGGGGTGAGGCAGGCGCCCGGCGATGCGGGTCGTCAAACTAAGCCCCCGTCCAAATCCAGTCAGGACAACGTTCGCTCCTTCTTCCTGAGCCAACTTGGCGATATGGAATGCGATCGAACCATCTGTCAGAACTCCCGTTACCAAGATGTTCTTGCCGGTTAGTAGCGCCATTAGTGACCCATCCCCATTCCTCCGTCGACCGGAATCACCGCTCCGGTGATGTAACTTGCCTCAGGTGAGGCGATAAATTTAACAACAGCGGCAACTTCATCTGGCGTGCAAAAACGCCCCAGTGGAATCGCTGCCACATACTTTTCTCGCAAGGTATCACTCAGCACTGCTGTCATATCCGTCTCAACAAAACCTGGAGCTATGACATTGAAGGTCAGCCCGCGCGAGCCGTACTCACGCGCCAGCGCTCTTGCCATTCCAATAAGTCCGCTCTTGGTGGCGGCATAGTTGACCTGACCCGCAGAACCTAGCATTCCTACAACCGATCCAATGAAGATGACGCGACCTGCGCGCCGCTTCATCATCGGAGAAATTGCTCGCTGCGCCGTCCTAAAGGCTCCTGTGAGATTCGTTTCTACCACCGCGGTGAAATCTTCATCGCTCATCCGCATGATCAGCCCATCGCGAGTAACGCCAGCGTTGGCCACGAGAACATCCACTGCGCCGTACTTCTCTTCAATTTCCGTGAAGGCGCTCTTGACGCTCTCCGCGGAGGTGACATCCATCTGGACGCCGACCAAACCCTCGGGAACATCACCGGAGCGATAAGAGACGATTACCAAATCTCCGTCAGCGGCGAAAGCCCTGGCAATAGAGAGTCCGATCCCGCGATTTCCGCCTGTTACAAATACGATGCGAGGGGCGTTCTGCGTTTGCGTCATGAGAGCAGATTAACCACTACTCATGCGTAGTTAAAAGAGGCGCGTATGGGGCGGTCGCCGTAGGCTTATCTCGTGTTCCGTAGAAATGATCGTTCGGCTGATAAATCACCCGCAATAGTGATAACCAGCGCTCAAGAGGCGCTTTCACAGGAGCAACGTGGGAGGCAGCGGCGCTATTTTGTCTCGATGATGATCAGAACCGCCTGCTTTATTTCAACAATATTTTTACCTAATCCCTACCGCTGGTTCGCCATGGCGGGGGCGGTATTTCTTCCTTATATCGCGGTGGTAATTGCCAATGCGGGCCGGGAAACCATTATTGGCAAGACCGCCATTATGAATAACCAGCGCCGGCAAATCGGTAATAGCTAAAGCGCGGTATTGAGAACTTGGCGTTGATAGAGCTCAAAGTAAAGGCCCCGTAACCCAACGAGATATTCGTGAGTTCCTCGCTCCACGATACGACCAGATTCCAGAACTAAGATTTGATCCGCCTTTTGGATCGTCGACAACCTATGAGCGATCACGATGCTGGTTCGCCCTTGAAGAGCCACTTCAAGAGCAGATTGAACGAGCGCTTCATTTTCGGAATCCAAGTGCGCGGTCGCTTCATCGAGTATGACGATGCTGGGGGCTTTAAGCAGAAGTCGGGCAATAGCAAGACGCTGTTTTTCGCCACCACTTAATCGATGGCCACGCTCTCCCACAACTGTATCCAAACCATTTGGCAACGTTTCTATGAACGCCCAAATCTGCGCTGCCTCGCAGGCGCTTTGAATTTCTGCCATCGACGCATCCGACTTGGCATACCGTAAATTTGCCTCGATGGTGTCATGGAACATATGGGAATCTTGGGTAACCACACCAATTTCGTTGCGCAGAGAGGACAGTGTAATTTCCCGTATATCGACGCCATCGATCTTGATGGCACCTTGGGTCACATCGTAAAGTCGCGGAACCAACCCTGAAATCGTGCTCTTGCCCGCGCCGGATGGTCCAACGATTGCCGTGAATGTCCCTGGCTCGCAGTTGAAAGAAATGTCCTGTAATACCACTCCTGAGTCAACCATCTCCTTCTTCGCGGCTAGCTCCAACGATGCGAGGGAAATTTCACTCGCCTTTGGATAGGCAAATTGCACGTGATCAAACTCAATCGTAGGACGAGTTGATGCAATAGGCAGTGCATTCTCCTGATCGCGCACCATCGGTTGCAGATCGAGAACTTCAAAAACCCGCTCAAAGGAAACGAGCGAGGTCATCACGTCAACGCGGACGTTAGAGAGCGACGTGAGCGGTCCGTATAAACGCGCCAGCAGCGTTGTTATTGCCAGTAAAGAACCAACGGTGATCGCTCCGGAGATCGCCAGATGGCCACCGATTCCATAGGCCAGCGCTGTCGCAACTGAAGCAATGGTTGTTATCGTCATGAAGAAGATGCGATTGAGCATCGCGGTTTGAATTCCAATATCCGCCACCCGGCGGGCTTTCATACGGAATGTTTCGTGCTCCTTCTTAGGCTCTCCATAAAGAGTAACGAGAAGAGCACCTGAAACATTGAATCGCTCGGTCATCGTGGATGCCATCTCGGCGTTTAAATTGAAGGAGGCGAGCGTCAACCGCTGAATCTTCTTTCCCACCCATTTGGTAGGAATAAGAAAGAGCGGAAGGAGAAGAAGGGAGGCGATGGTAATTTGCCACGAGAGAGTGATCATGGCGGCGGCGACGAGGGTGAGCGTCAAGATATTGCTCAATATCCCCGAGAGCGTGGTTGTGAAAGCATTTTGAGCGCCCATAACGTCGGAGTTAATCCGCGATATCAAGGCACCGGTCTGGGTGCGGGTAAAGAAGGCAATGGACTGTTTCTGTACGTGCGTGAAGACCTGGGTCCGCATTTCATAGATAAGCCCTTCGCCGATGCGCGATGAGAACCAACGTGAAACTAGGTTTACGCCAGTATCGACAACTGCAATAACCCCTACGAGCAGCGCCAGTTCAGTGACAACTTTCCCATCCTTCGGGATTACACCTTTATCTATCAAACTCTTAAGAAGAAGAGGTGTAGCCACTGTGAGAAAAGAATCAGCAATCACGGTGAGAAGAAAGAAGAAGAGATAAAACTTGTATGGTTGAGCAAATTCCCAGATCCGTCGAACCGTCCCAGCTTTCAATTTAATATCTTTAACAGCAGGATCGCGCGTCATGGAGCGCATGGCAGAGTGCGCACCACCGCCTCCGCCGCCACCCATAGACATTAGCTATCCTTAATAAAAGTTAGACGGTGAAACCGATAGCCCGCAATTGCTCGCGACCATCATCGGTGATTTTGTTCGGACCCCAAGGTGGCATCCATACCCAGTTAATTATGACATCGGAGGTGATGTCCGCTAGCACTTGGCGAGCCTGATCCTCAATGACATCTTGCAGCGGACAAGCAGCTGAAGTCAGGGTCATCTGGAGCACAGCAACGTTGCCCTCTTCGATGCTCATGTCGTAGATCAATCCCAAGTCGACCACATTGATCCCTAGCTCGGGATCGATAACATCTTTAAGCGCCTCAGTGATTTCATCGAGAGTTGCTTCCTGTTGACTCATAGTTCTGCCCCATTCTGAATTGCCGCATCTTTGAAAGCCATCCAACCCAACAGGGCACACTTTACCCGCGCTGGAAACTTCGAAACACCTGCCAAAGCGACGGCATCTTCCAGTATCTCTTCGTTACCCAGAAAATTGCCCTTGCTCTGCATCATCTCGGTAAATTCTTTTAGGGCGACCTGCGCCTCTGCGACTGTCTTGCCACTCACCAACTCGCTCATGATGGATGCGCTAGCCTGCGAAATCGAGCATCCGGCTCCATCCCAGACCAGGTCTTCCACTTTCCCATCGCGAATAGCGAGGCTAAGAGTTATCTCATCGCCACAATTGGGATTCACATGGTGGACTTGAATCTCACCCGTTGGCAAGCCTTTGTGGTGCGGCTTCTTATAATGATCCAGGATCACCTCTTGATAGAGCGAATCGAGTTCCATTAGCGTTTCCTAAAATAATCGCGCGCACCCTGAACAGATTCCAGAAGTACATCCACATCAGAAAAATCATTGTAAAGATAGAAGGATGCGCGTGTAGTTCCAGTTAATCCCAACTTGCGAATTAACGGCCAGGCGCAGTGGTGGCCCGTGCGAACTGCCACTCCATATTGATCCATCACCTGCCCGACATCGTGGGGGTGCAAGCCATCAACCGTGAAAGATATGACTCCCCCGCGGTTTGCTAATCCTTGCGGTCCAACCACCGCAACTCCATCGATGGATTGCAACCCTTTAAGGGCATACTCGGTGAGCTGCATCTCCCAGGAGTGAATATTCGTTAATCCAACCGTCGATAGATAATCGAGAGCCGCAGCCAATCCAACGGCCTGCGCCATATTGGGAACGCCAGCTTCAAATCGCTTTGGTGAAGGAGCCCAGGTTGCATCGGTCATCGTCACCGTCTCGATCATCGAGCCGCCATATAGAAAGGGTTCCATTAGATCAAGCAGTCCTGCACGACCCCAGAGCACGCCTATCCCAGTTGGGCCCAGCGCTTTGTGACCTGAGAAAGTTAGAAAATCAACATCTAGCTCTTTGATATCAACCGGTTGGTGCGGAACAGATTGGCAACTATCGAGCACAAAGACTGCTCCTACTGCATGGGCCGCGGAAATTATCGGTTCCAGGTTCGGAACAGAGCCGAGCACATTCGATTGATGGGTTATGGCGACAACCTTGCACTTTGAAGTAATGACCTCGTCAATGCGCGAAAGGTCAAGTGAGCCATCGGGAAGCATTTCAAACCACTTCAGGACCGCACCCGTGCGCTTTGCTAACTGCTGCCATGGCAAGAGATTTGCATGGTGCTCGAGCTCTGACACGACGATCTCATCTCCTGCTTTGATCCTTAAGCGTCCATTGCTGCGTTCAAATGAGACTGCAAGCAGGTTAAGACTTTCGGTCGCGCTCTTGGTGAAGATAATCTCTTCACTCTTAACCTGTAAGAACTTTGCAACGCTGGCGCGCGCACCTTCGTAGGCTTCACTCGCCTGCTCGGCGAGGTAGTAGCTTCCGCGATGGACGGCCGCATTCTGGGTACTGTAAAAATGGCGCTCTGCATCCATTACCTGAATCGGTTTCTGACTCGTAGCACCGCTATCTAAAAAGACCAGCCGCTTCCCCCCGCGCATTGGCTCTTTGAAGATCGGGAAATCGCTTTTAATCGCGGCTACATCAAGTGTTGACTTCATAATTAGGCGGTGGCGTACTCCGCATAACCATTCTCTTCTAACTTGGTAGCAAGTTCTGGGCCACCCTCCTCGACAATACGTCCGCCAGCGAATACGTGAACGAAATCAGGCTTGATGTAGCGCAAGATACGGGTGTAATGCGTGATCAGCATGATGCCAAGATCTTGATTCTCTTTGACACGGTTAACGCCTTCAGAAACGATGCGCAGTGCATCAACATCGAGCCCGGAGTCGGTTTCATCTAAGATAGCAATCTTTGGCTTCAAAAGTTCCATTTGTAGGATCTCGTGACGCTTCTTCTCGCCACCCGAGAATCCTTCATTGACATTTCGCTCGGAGAAGGCAGGGTCCATTGAGAGAGCAGTCATCGCCTCTTTTACTTCGCCGACCCAAGTCCGCACCTTTGGTGCTTCACCGCGAATAGCAGTTACTGCGGTACGCAAAAAGTTGGAAACAGATACTCCAGGAACTTCAACTGGGTACTGCATCGCCAAAAAGAGTCCGGCCTTGGCTCGCTCGTCGACTGTCATCTCTAGTACATCGACTCCATCGAGAGTCACAGAGCCTGAAGTAATTGTGTATTTAGGATGCCCAGCGATCGAATAAGCAAGCGTCGATTTACCAGAACCATTGGGGCCCATGATGGCGTGTGTCTCACCAGAGTTGATGGTGAGGTCTACCCCACGAAGAATCTCTTTCGCACCCTCTTCTGTGATAACCGAGACATGCAGTCCCTTAATCTCTAATGTGCTCATTTACATCTCCTTCGTCTTGGGGCTAATAGTTAATACATTTCCTGAACGATCGACCTGAAAGGTTTCTAGCGCTTCTGTGGCCGGCAAAGTCACAACGGCACCAGTTCTAAGATCAAAGTCGGCTCCGTGCAACCAGCACTCGATGACAAATCCCTTAACTTCCCCATCAGATAACTCTGCATGGGAGTGGGTGCAAATGTTGGAGACGGCAAAGACTTCATCGCCCACGCGAGTAACACAGACCGGCTTTCCCGCTACATCTACCTGAATTGGCTTACCTGGGGTGAGCGAATCAAAATCTATCTGCGTCATATTTTGACCACCGACAGTTCGCTATCAATGCGGTTCATGATGCGCTCTTCAATTGCTTCGAGCTTCATCTTGGAAACGATATCGGAGAAGAATCCCCGAATCACCAAACGTCTAGCTTGCTCGGATGGAATACCACGGGACATGAGATAAAAGAGTTGCTCGTCATCGAAGCGACCGGTGGTGCTGGCATGGCCGGCTCCGACAATATCGCCGGTCTCAATCTCTAAATTTGGGACTGAATCTGCCCGCGCTCCGTGAGAGAGCAATAGATTGCGATTCAGTTCGTAGGTATCGGTTCCTTGGGCAGCCGCCTTGATAAAGACATCGCCAATCCAGACAGTGTGTGCAGAATTTCCGTTGAGCGCTCCCTTGTAATTCACGCGAGATCGCGCTCCGGGTACGCCATGTTCAACATGTACGCGATGTTCGAGATGTTGACCATCGGTGGCGAAGTACAAACCAAATAGTTCGGCATTTGAACCTGGCCCGGTGTATTCAACAGTTGGTGAGATGCGAACAACGGAACCACCAATGCTTACGACATAGGAGGTGAAGGTCGCATCTTTGCCGATAATGGCGTGATGTCTGGCAACGTGCACTGCTCGTGCAGACCACTCCTGCAGAGTGACAAAACGCAAGTTTGCGCCGGAAGAGAGATTGAATTCAATCTCCTCAGCTAAGACACCATCACCGCTATTTTCGATAACGAGCGTTGCGTGACTATTGATGCCGGCATTTACTTGAACTCGAGATATCTCAGGAGTCATATCCAACATGGTTCGAATAAGAAAAATCGGAAGTGCAATCTCAGCGTTCTTCTCGATGGAGACGAGCAGCACCTTTGAGACCCCATCGCGAACTCGGCGAACAATATGATCATCAGTCGTTGAGAGCGGAGGAAATGCCTCGGCATCTTCCACGGTGATGACTACCCCCGCAGGAATATCTGACGGCTCTAGTGAAATTCGATCATGAAGCTCAACAGAGGTCTCGTGCAGTCCAGCCAGACGGTTTAGCGGTGTAAAGCGCCATGGCTCTTCCCTGCCGGTTGGAACCATGTAATTTGTAGTTGTTGCAAGTGACATTAGCCAACAGCGCCTTCCATTTGGAGTTCGATAAGACGATTGAGCTCGAGGGCGTATTCCATCGGCAATTCGCGGGCGATTGGTTCAATAAAGCCTCGGACGATCATCGCCATAGCCTCATCTTCCGAGAGTCCCCGTGACATGAGGTAGAAGAGTTGGTCATCGCTAATCTTTGAGACGGTCGCTTCATGCCCCATCGAAACGTCATCTTCACGGATATCTACATATGGGTAGGTATCGGAGCGCGAAATGGTGTCGATCAGGAGTGCATCGCACTTAACTGTCGACTTCGAGTGATGCGCACCAGGAAGGATTTGAACGAGTCCACGGTATGAGGTTCGTCCCCCACCGCGAGCAACTGATTTAGAGATGATCGTTGAAGAGGTATATGGAGCGGCGTGGACCATCTTCGATCCAGCATCCTGATGTTGTCCTTCGCCCGCAAAAGCGATCGAAAGCGTTTCACCCTTGGCATGCTCACCCATCAAAAATACAGCGGGATATTTCATGGTTACCTTGGAGCCGATATTTCCATCGATCCATTCCATCGTCGCACCTTCAGCACAGGTGGCGCGCTTGGTGACGAGGTTATATACATTGTTTGACCAGTTTTGAATCGTTGTATAGCGAACGCGGGCGCCCTTCTTCACGATGATCTCTACAACGGCTGAGTGCAGGGAGTCAGATGAATAGATTGGAGCGGTGCAGCCCTCGACGTAATGAATATATGAACCCTCATCGGCGATGATTAATGTGCGCTCGAACTGGCCCATATTCTCGGTGTTAATTCGGAAATACGCCTGCAGTGGAATATCGACGTGGACGCCCTTTGGCACATAGATAAATGAGCCGCCAGACCAGACCGAAGTATTGAGTGCGGCAAATTTGTTGTCGCCGACTGGAATAACGGTGCCGAAGTACTCTCGGAAGAGCTCTTCGTGTTCGCGAAGTGCGGTATCCGTATCAACGAAGATAACGCCGAGCTTCTCTAGATCTTCACGAATTGAGTGGTAAACCACCTCAGATTCATACTGCGCCGCTACTCCTGAAACCAAGCGGTTCCGCTCGGCATCTGGAATTCCCAGACGATCATAAGTATTGCGAATATCTTCTGGTAATTCTTCCCAACTCGTGGCTTGCTTTTCAGTAGATCGCACGAAGTACTTAATGGTGTCAAAGAAAATTCCTGAAAGATCAGAACCCCATGATGGCATTGGCTTCTTCTCGAAGAGCGTTAAACCCTTAAGGCGAAGATCGAGCATCCATTGTGGTTCAGACTTCTTCGCCGAAATATCGCGTACAACATCCTCATTAAGACCGCGTCTAGAATTTGCGCCCGCTACATCTGAATCAGACCAACCATATTCGTAGGTACCGATTCCATCGAGTTCCGGATGGAGGGTTGTATCAGTCATGCGAGTGCTCCCTTTTTAGACTGTGTGGCGCCGAGTGGGGTAAGAGTGTTTGTCGGAATAAAAGTTGTGCAGATTCCATCGCCGTGAGCAATCGTTGCCAGACGCTGAACGTGTGTTCCTAGCACGCGCGAAATAGCTTCGGTCTCAGCTTCGCAGAGCTGTGGAAATTCAGAGGCGACGTGTGCGATAGGGCAATGATGTTGGCAGAGTTGAATTCCCGGAGTTGTCTCTTTGCTCTCCGCGGCATAACCCTCTGCCGTGAGAAATTCGGCGAGCGCAGCTGCCTTCTTTTCGGTGGAGCGCGCACCGCTGATCGCTTTTCCGACACGTCGTTCAATATCCGCGGCGCGACTTGCGGCAAAGTCATTGACGGCATCACGTTCTTTAAAGGTGGCCATGAAGCGCAGTGCTGATAAGGCCAGGTCGTCGTAGGAATGTTCGAACTTTTCGCGACCTAGATCGGTGATTACAAATACTTTTGAGGGACGGCCTCTTCCGCGCTGCGATCTGGTGACTCGATGCGGATCGCGAGCTTCTAAAAGCCCCAAGGAGAGAAGAAGATCTAAATGACGTCTAATTCCAGCAGGGGTTAGATGAAGCCGCGCCGCTAAATCAGCCGCGCTCTGTGGTCCGTTTTCCAGGATGGAGCGTGCGACGAGATCCCTCGTCCTATCTTCGCTCTTTTTCACAACAATAGTGTTGCGTAATTCCCCCTTTTGCGCCAATCGAAACCCTTAAGGCTCGCCCATCGCCCCGGCCAAGGAGCAATGGCTCCCGAGGGCAATAGGCTACGAGCGTGAATTTAGCCAGCCTGATCTATACCGCCCTTGTGGTTCTTCAGGTGGGACTCCTCGTTACAGGTGGAGCAGTTCGACTGACTGGATCTGGCTTGGGATGCCCAACCTGGCCGCAGTGCGTATCTGGTTCTATCGCACCGGTCCCCCATCAGGCCCAGGGCACCCTCCACTCGTGGATCGAGTTCGGAAATCGCCTGCTTACCTTTCTCCTTGTTGTTGTAATCATCGCAGCAATTATTGGAGCTTTCCGCTGGGGTCGCAGCCGCCATGATTGGAAGCTCATCCGCTTACTTGCCCTCACCCAATTTGCCGGCATCGTGGCTCAAATCGTGCTCGGTGGAATAACCGTGCTCACCAAGTTAAACCCATTCTCTGTATCCGCTCACTTTCTGCTTTCGATCGCGCTCATCCCATCAACTCTTTCACTGCGGGAGCGGATCTTCGCCAAGGCGCGGACTACGGTTCTACCAACCACGAAATTGTTGATTCGGATAGTCACTCTGCTCAGCGTCCTAGTTATAGCGCTCGGCACCGTCGTAACTGGCAGCGGGCCACATGCCGGCGATATTCAAGCTAAGCGCTATCACATCGATCCGCGTCAGATCTCCTGGATACATGCCGATGCCGTAATCGCTTTGATCTCGCTCACCATCGCCCTTTACTTAGTTATCAAAGTTTCCGAGCCGGCAGAAACAAAATCGTTTATTGGGAAGAAAGTCCTGCTCTTTCTGGCAGTGTGTCTCAGCCAGGGAGCCATTGGATATATTCAATACTTCACTCACCTTCCCGAAGCTCTCGTCGCCGCGCACCTTTTGGGAGCCGGCTTAATGTGGCTGACAATTTGGAATGTTGGATTTAAAGCAAACGCTTTTAGCCGTTCAAGGCCATAAACAGGGAGACAGGACGATATGGATCGCACTACATGGAGTCAGAAAGACGATAGCGCAGTAACAATTGCGCGAGCCCTCGCTATGGATAGCGTGCAGAAAGTTGGCAATGGCCACCCCGGTACCGCAATGTCTCTCGCTCCAGTGGCATACACGCTATTCCAACGTTTTCTCAAACACGACCCCGCAGATTCGGCATGGCTGGGCCGCGATCGTTTTGTTCTCTCCTGTGGCCACTCTTCGCTCACCCTTTATATCCAATTGTTCTTATCAGGTTACGGACTCACTCTCGATGACCTTAAGGCATTTCGTACCCACAACTCTTTGACCCCTGGCCATCCCGAGTACGGACACACAAATGGCGTTGAAACTACAACGGGCCCGCTGGGTGCTGGCGTTTCAAATGCAGTTGGAATGGCGATGGCGGCGCGCTATGAAAAAGGACTTCTCGATCCGGAGAGTGCAACATCGCTCTTCGACCACAATATTTGGGTGATCTGTTCTGATGGCGATTTAGAAGAGGGTGTCAGCGGTGAGGCCTCTTCACTGGCAGGTACACAAGCTCTTGGTAATCTCAAGATGATTTACGATGACAATCGCATCTCTATTGAAGGAGATACCCACGTCGCATTTACCGAGGATGTCGCTGCTCGCTATCGCTCCTATGGATGGAACGTCATTGAAGTAGCTGCCCTCGCCGATGGCAACATTGACCGTGAATCGCTAGAAAAAGCCATGATTAGCGCTGTATCTGCTAACGATCGCCCCACCTTGATTCGCCTCCATAGCATCATCGCTTGGCCCGCTCCTCACGCCCGCGGAACAGCAGAATCACATGGATCTGCCCTTGGCGCTGATGAGATCGCTGCAACAAAGGTTCTGCTAGGTCTTGACCCAGCGCAAAGTTTTCTCGTTCCCGATGATCTCCTTGCCCACGCCCGCCAGGTGATGGTGCGCGGTGCCAAGGTGCACGATGCGTGGAATGTGGAATTTGCCTCGTGGGCACTTGCCCATCCAGAGCGCGCTCTCCTTCTCGAACGCCTGCGCAATAAGTCACTTCCCGTGGGTTGGGAATCTGCAATCCCTACTTTTCCAGCTGGTAAAGATGTCGCCACGCGCGCGGCCTCCGGCAAGATCATCTCCGCCATCGCATCTGTTCTGCCCGAGTTCTGGGGCGGATCGGCTGACCTCGCCGGTAGCAACAACACCACTATCGCAGGAAGCAAGTCCTTCTTGCCAGCCAGCAGTGCGATGGAGAATTCTGACCCCTACGGTCGCTTGATCCACTTTGGAATTCGCGAACATGCGATGGGCGGGATCCTCAATGGAATTACGCTGCACGGCTTGAGTAAACCATTTGGTGGAACCTTCTTAGTATTCAGTGATTACATGCGCGGTGCGGTTCGACTCACAGCCCTTATGAATCTACCTGTCACATATGTATGGACCCATGACTCAATTGGTTTAGGTGAAGATGGTCCAACGCATCAACCGGTAGAGCATGTTGCCTCACTGCGTTTAATTCCTAACTTGGCGGTAATTCGTCCAGCAGATGCTAACGAAACCGCAATTGCGTGGCGCGAAATAATTACCCGCGCCAAACCAGCCGGCTTCGCGCTCTCTCGACAGAATCTCCCCGTGATTGACCGCACTCTCTTCGGGAGCGCCGAGGGCGTCGCCCAGGGTGCATACGTTGTGAGCGATGTTGATGGAGTTGCTGATGTCATTGTGATTGCAACCGGTTCTGAAGTTGCTTTGGCGATCGCGGCGCAAGAAGCTCTTAAGAGTGATGGAATCCGCGCCCGCGTTGTAAGCGCGCCATGCTTGGAATGGTTTGAAGAGAATGACGCCGCCTACAAAGAATCAGTGTTACCAATCGCAGTCAGAGCGCGTGTCAGCGTAGAGGCCGGCGTAACTGCGGGTTGGCGTGAGTACGTGGGAGATGCTGGCGTATCGATTGGGCTCAACCACTTTGGAGCATCAGCTTCCGCAGGAGTGCTCTTCAAGGAATTTGGTTTTACCGTTGAAGCAATCGTGGCCGCTGCTAAAGAGTCAATCGCAAAGGCAGGTAAGTGATGTCCGCAAATCTGCAAGCAGTGAGCGACGCTGGAGTTTCAATATGGCTCGATGATCTCTCACGCGACCGCCTGCAAAGTGGCAGCCTGGCAGGACTTATTTCCACCTCGAACGTTGTCGGCGTCACCACCAATCCCAGCATCTTCTCCGCGGCGATTAAAGGGTCTGCGCTTTACAAGGCGGATGTATTGGCCCTAAAGACCCAAGGTGCTGATACCGCTGCAATTGTTACCGCATTAACTACCGCAGATGTAATGGCAGCCTGTGATCTCTTCGCAGATATTTTCCACTCCACAAAGCGCGTTGATGGCCGCGTCAGTATCGAAGTCGATCCCTTTTTGGCGCACGAGACGCAACCCACTATCGCAGAAGGTAAATCGCTCTGGAATTTAATTAACCGACCAAATCTCCTGGTAAAAGTTCCTGCGACCCTCGCTGGGCTACCCGCGATTCGCGAACTTACCGCCGCTGGCATTAGCGTCAATGTAACCTTGATCTTCTCCGTAGAACGATACAAACTGGTCATGGACGCCTATCTCGCTGGCTTGGAAGAGCGCCTCGCTGCCAACTTACCTATCAACGATATTCACTCCGTGGCATCTTTCTTTGTATCCCGGCTCGATACCGAAATTGATAAGCGCCTTGATGCGATTGCGCCACACTCACCGCTGCGTGGCGCCTCGGCCATTGCAAATGCAGTTCTCGCGTACGAGGCATTCCTGGCAGTTATATCTACGCCGCGTTGGAAAGCTTTGGTAGAACACGGAGCCAATCAACAGCGCCCACTCTGGGCATCAACCGGGGTGAAAGATAAGGCATATGACTCCACCCGCTATGTCATTGAGCTCATCGCTCCACATTGCGTTAACACTATGCCAGAGGCAACGCTGAACGAGGTTCGAGCACATGGTGCAGTTCGCGGTGACACAATTACCCCAGCTATCGCCGGGGCACACGCTCACTTTGCAGCGCTCCATGCCGCCGGAATAGATGTCGTTGATGTAGTTGAATTTCTTGAGATAGATGGAGTGAAGAAATTTGCCGATGCCTGGCAAGAACTACTAGATAATGTGAGTGCGGTCTCCTAAATGATTACTGTTTCCGGTCCTGCTTTAGAAGTGGCCACCACAGCCACAAAGAATTCCCTTAACGAGATACTCTCTCGCTTAGCAAATAAAGATCACACCCTGTGGGGGCTAGAGGCCGAAGCCGAAGCGGCCGTCCGCTTAAACTGGATCGATCTACCCACAACTTCCCGAGCGCTACTTCCCGAGCTCGATGCCCTCACCGCTTGGGCGCGCAGCAAAGAGATTTCGACGATCGTTCTCGCTGGAATGGGTGGGTCCTCCCTCGCCCCCGAGGTAATCGCCAAGAGTTATAAGAAGAACCTGACCGTTCTCGATACGACCGACCCAGATCAGATCAAGGCAGCTATTCCCACTGACCTAGCGCATAGCCTCGTCGTCGTTGGCTCTAAATCCGGCTCCACCATCGAGACCGCATCCCATAAGGCCTTCTTCACCAAGACATTTCAGGACGCTGGCCTCAACCCAGCGGAACACTTTGTAATAGTCACAGACCCAGGTTCTCCCTTAGATAAATCAGCGCGCGCCGATGGCCTGCGCGTAATCAATGCAGATCCCAACGTCGGTGGCCGTTACAGCGCGCTCTCTGCCTTTGGCTTAGTGCCCGCTGCATTGATTGGTGTAGATGTTTCCATTTTGATCGATGATGCTGCAGCAGCCGCCGCCACCTTTGTTGAGGCTAACTCTGTTGCAGTGCAGATTGCCGCCACAATATTCGATAAGGGTGAGCAGAACGTCGCATTCTTTGATCATGGTTCGGATCTGCCTGGGATATCCGATTGGATTGAGCAACTCGTTGCCGAATCCACCGGAAAGAATCAGACCGGTCGACTTCCCATCGCTATTGAATCTGCCGATGCAGCCATTGCTGGGGTTGGCTTAAGGATTGGTTTTCAAAGTGGAAGCGCGGCCGATCTACTAATTCTGGGCTCCCTTGGTGAACAATTTATCCTCTGGGAGTGGGTCACGGCGCTCTTGAGCTATAGCCTCGCGGTTGATCCATTCAATCAACCCAATGTCACCGAAGCGAAAGAACGCACCGGCGCTCTTCTTTCAACCTGGAATGATGGAAAGGTGCCACAGTTAAAGGCAGCTTTTGAAAATGACGTAATCGCTATCTATAGCTCGTCAAAAGCCAACGATCTCGCGGGCCAACTCAATGATTTTTTCGCGCACCCTAGTCATTACATTGCGATCATGGCTTACCTTGCTCGCGGAATCGACAATCAGGCTCCGCAGCTCCGTGAGTTAGTTGCGCGCAAGAGCGCAAGAGGTACAACCTTTGGTTGGGGACCGCGTTTTCTACACTCCACTGGCCAATTCCATAAGGGTGGCCAACATAATGGAGCATTTCTACAAATCACAGGAGAGAACGAGAACGATCTAGCGATCCCACATCAGAATTTCTCATTCCATACCTTGCTCATGGCGCAGGCACTTGGGGATGGACAGGCGTTATCGGATCGTAAATTTCCCTTGTTGCGCATCCACCTCAAAGAGCGGAAAGCTGGCTTGCAAGCGCTACTGAAAGAGCTAGGTCAGATTTAGTCGTCGCCGCGCAATTTTGATAAGGCATCGCCAAGAATCTTTTCAGCTTCCGCTTCAGTGCGGCGCTCTTTAACGTATGCCAAGTGAGTCTTGTATGGCTCATTTTTGACAGGTAGAGGTGGCTTATCTTTATCTAATCCGGCTGGATAACCACAACGTGGACAATCCCACTCGTTGGGGATCGTAACCGTGCCATCTTCAGCAAATGAGGGACGGGTCTCGTGGCCGTTGGCGCACCAGTAAGAGACACGAAAGCGAGCTATCGCCTCGCCGCGCTCTGCCTCACCCATTGGGCCAGCACCGACGCGACTACCGCGGATTGCACTTCCTGCCATTTTTACTCCCCTTAAATATTCTTACGTGTGAAAAAACTTATTACTTCAGGTACAGACTCAGAGTTACTACACCAGCAAACCAGAGGCCGCCGACGACAATGGTGATGCGATCTAGATTCTTCTCAACGACAGAAGAGCCGCCGTAGTTTGAAGAGATACCGCCACCAAAGAGGTCAGAGAGACCGCTTCCCTTGCCCTTGTGGAGCAGAACTAGGAGGATCATGAGAACGCTGGTAATTACCAGAAGGATTGATAAAGCTAAAACCACGGTCAGGCTCCTTTTATTTCTTACTAATCCAAGCCTGCAATGGGCAGGGTCAGATGAACTCGATAAGGGTCATTTAGACTCTTTCGAGCCAGAGGGTAAGGATAGCGTCTAATTACGAGGTCGCTACGCGGTGGAACTTGGCGATTCGGGCGAATTCCTCAGGATCAAGGCTCGCTCCCCCGACTAGAACTCCATCGACATCGCTTTCGCGCATGATATCGACGATATTCGCTGACTTCACCGAGCCACCGTAGAGAATGCGTGCAGCGGCGGCGATCTCATCGCTACCGATGGATTTGAGCGCTTCGCGGATGGCGGCACAGACCTCTTGGGCGTCAGCCGGAGTTGCCGTCTTGCCAGTTCCAATAGCCCAGACCGGCTCATAAGCAAATACCACCTTTTTGAGGTCGGGCTTATGTAATCCATGGAGTGACTGGGTTAATTGTTCTACAACAAATTCGACCTGCTTGCCGGATTCCCGGATAGCCAGATCTTCACCAATGCAAAGAATTGGAATCATCTCATTTGTAAGAGCGGCCTTGGCTTTGCTGGCAACTAGCGCATTGCTCTCCTGATGAATGGTGCGACGCTCGGAGTGGCCCACCAAGACATACGTGCAACCCAATTTGCTCAACATTGCACCGGAGATATCGCCGGTAAATGCACCGGACACATCAGGTGAAAGGTCTTGCGCTCCATAGGTGAGGCGCAACCGATCGCCATCAATCAGAGTCTGCACCGAACGAATATCGGTAAAGGGAGGGAATATTGCGACATCGACAGCATCGTAATCTTTCTCTTCCAAGGAGTAAGAAAGCTTCTGAGTTACAGCTATCGCCTCGAGATGATTGAGATTCATCTTCCAGTTTCCCGCGATCAGTGGCTTACGCATGATTTAAAACCTCAATCCCTGGGAGTGGTTTACCTTCTAAGTACTCGAGTGACGCGCCACCGCCGGTAGAAATATATCCAAATTGATCATCTCTAAACCCAAGTGCGCGCACTGCTGCGGCTGAGTCTCCCCCGCCGACCACAGAGATTCCTTGCACCTTGGTCAGGCTATCCGCAACAACCTTTGTGCCATGAGCGAAGTTGGGAAATTCAAAGACTCCCATTGGGCCATTCCAAAAGACGGTATGGCACTTTTCGATCGCGGCGCCAAATGCGGCAGCACTCGCGGGGCCAATATCTAAACCGATTTGATCTGCCGGAATTGCATACGCGCTCACGAGGGTCGGAGTGGAATCGGCTGCAAAGGCTGGTGCAACGACGATATCTGTTGGAAGCAGGAGTTCAACACCGAGATCTTTCGCTTCCTTCATGAGTTTCTTAACATCATCTAGCATTTCAACTTCAACAAGCGACTTTCCAATCTCGTGCCCTTGCGCAGCTAGGAATGTGAAGAGCATTCCTCCGCCGATGGCGAGGATATTTACCTTGCCAAGGAGGTTCTTGATAACTCCAATTTTGTCTGAGACCTTTGCACCGCCGAGCACTACGCCATATGGGCGCTGTGGATTCTCGGTGAGCTTCTTTAAGACATCAATCTCCGCGGCAACCAGAAAACCAGCGGCGCTAGGCAGAATCTTGGCGATGTCATAGACCGAGGCGTGCTTACGGTGCACCGCGCCAAAGCCATCACTGACAAAGATATCCATGCCTGCAGCTAGTTGAGTAGCAAATGCAGCACGCTCATCTTGATCCTTCGATGTTTCAGCGGCTTCGTAGCGAATATTTTCGAGGAGAAGAATCTCACCGGGCGCAAGTGCCGCCTTCTTTTCGTCGGCTTCTGCTCCGACAATCGCGGAAGAGAATTGGACCGGAAGGCCGAGCAGATCACCGAGGCGGTGAGCGACAGGTGCAAGGGTCATTTCTGGATTTCGTTCACCTTTAGGACGACCTAGGTGCGCGGTGATAACGACGCTGGCGCCGTTATCAATCAGATATTTAATGGTGGGCAACGAAGCCCGAATGCGACCGTCATCGCGAATGACACCCTCTTTAATAGGGACGTTCAGGTCGCATCGGAGCAGAACTCGTTTTCCTGCTACATCAAGTGATTGAAGCGCAGTAAAACTCATTAGAGAGATTTACCTACAAAGTTGACGAGGTCGACGAGGCGATTTGAGTAGCCCCATTCATTGTCGTACCAACCGAGAACCTTTGCGGTTGAACCAATAGTCTTTGTAAGCCCAGCATCGAAGATGCAAGAACTTGGATCAGTAACGATATCGGCTGAAACGATTGGGTCCTCGGTGTACTTCAAAATTCCTTTAAGTGGACCTTCGGCAGCCTTCTTCATCGCGGCGTTAATTTCTGCAGCTGTTACCTCGCGAGCGAGTTCAACGGTGAGATCGGTAGCGGATCCTGTTGGGACTGGAACGCGAAGAGCGTATCCATCGAGCTTTCCCTTGAGGCTAGGCAAGACCAAACTGATCGCCTTTGCGGCG
>Ga0194061_1000275_pt1 | contig 31642 bp, 19 predicted proteins | sample SepL2221m_MetaG_FD_163423 | JGI IMG/M metagenome (GOLD analysis project Ga0194061, IMG submission 163423) | Anoxic zone freshwater microbial communities from boreal shield lake in IISD Experimental Lakes Area, Ontario, Canada - Sep2016-L224-21m | ecosystem: Environmental > Aquatic > Freshwater >... | reverse complement strand
GTCGCGGCGATCTGCGAGGATCTGCTCCAGCTTCTTTTTCCCGGGTTTCACGATGCGGAGCCGATTCATTCGCAGCACCTGCCGCGCGTCACTTCGCACCGCGTCTTCACGATCGCGGAGCGGCTCGCGGAGGAGGCATGCAAGAGCGCGCGGCTCGGCGATCCGAACTGCCCGAACGAGCGCGCGCTCGCGCTCACACGCGATTTTCTCGGCGGCATCCCGCAGGTGCGCGAGCTGCTGAAGACGGACGTGGACGCGGCCTTCCAAGGCGACCCGGCGGCGGAGGCTTCGGACGAGGTCATCCTTTCGTATCCGTTCATCGAGGCCATCGCGATCCAGCGCTGCGCACATGTGCTCTACTCGCTCGGCGTGCCGATCATCCCGCGCATGATGACCGAGTGGGCGCACAGCCGCACAGGCATTGACATCCATCCAGGCGCGACGATCGGCTCGCACTTTTTCATTGACCATGGCACGGGCGTGGTCATCGGCGAGACGAGCGTGCTCGGCTCGCACGTGAAGCTCTACCAGGGCGTGTCGCTCATCGCGAAATCGCTCGCCGGCGGCCAGTCGCTCCGCGGGCAGAAGCGGCATCCGAGCATCGAGGACAACGTGACCATCTACGCGAACACCACGATCATGGGCGGCGACACGGTCATCGGCGCGGGCACGACGATCGGCGCGAGCGTCTTCCTCACACACAGCGTGCCGCCGCGCTCGCTCGTGCTCGCGGAGGGCCAGGGCGTGCGCGTGCTGGAAAAGGATCGGAAGATCGCGGACGACTGGGTGATTTAGGTCAGCGCCGGTTTGAGTTCACACAATCGTGACATCGCGCCGCTTGCGAAGATCGGTGTGCGCGGCATAGTTGATCCGCTTTTCATGAGCAAAATCACCAGCAAGAAAATCCTAGTCGCAGAGGACGAAGAAGATGTCCGGCGGCTCGTCTGCAACAGTCTGAAGAACGCGGGCTTTGCCACGCTGGAAGCCGGCGACGGCCCCGGCGCGCTCGACGCCGCGCGCACGCAACTCCCCGCGCTCGTCGTGCTCGATCTCATGCTGCCCGGCATGTCCGGACTCGAAATTTGCAAGTCGCTCAAGAACGGTGCGGAGACCAAGGGCATCCCGATCCTCATGCTCACCGCAAAGGCCGAGGAAGTGGACCGCATCGTCGGTTTTGAACTCGGCGCGGACGACTACATGACCAAGCCCTTCAGCCCGCGCGAGCTCGTGCTGCGCGTGCAGAGCATCCTGCGGCGCGCGTCCGGCCAGCCGCAGGAGGACGCCATCGTGAAACTCGGCGAAATCACGCTCGACCGCACACAGCACAAGGTCGCCGTGAAAGGGAAGGCGCTCGAGCTTACCGCGACAGAATTCAAGCTGCTCGCCACGCTCATGGAACGCCGCGGCCGCGTGCAGAGCCGCGACGTGCTGCTCAACGACGTGTGGAGCTACGAGAGCATGATAGACACGCGCACCGTGGACACGCACGTCCGCCGCCTCCGCGAAAAACTCGGCAAGGCCGGCAGCCACGTCGAGACCGTCCGCGGCTTCGGCTACCGCATGGCGAACATCGCGTAGCCAGCGCGGAGCGGCTACTTTGCGAAAGTCACCACGGATTTTCCATCCGCTGCATTCCACACGCGCAGGACGCCGTCCTGCCCGCCTGCGACGACCGTCTTCCCGTCTGCGCTCACAGCGGCGGAGTGCATGAAATCTGCGACGCCGGGAAAACTCCGGTCCTTCCCTTCCGCGCCGACGAGTCGGACCTTGTTGTCGCCGGAGCTCGTGATCATCTGTTCCGCTGCGCCGGCGAAATGCACCGAGGTCACCTCCTTCTCGAAACCCTCGACGTTCCTCTTCCGAACACCGGTCGCGAAATCCCAGACCTTCACCACATTGTCCGCACCGGAGGTCGCGAGCGTGCGGCCATCGAGGCTCCACGAGATGCCGAGGATGTGATGCGTGTGGCCCTCGAGTGATTTCACGATCTTGCCGGACGTGAGATCGGTGACCTTCGCGAGCTTGTCCGCCGCGCCGGACGCGAGGAATTTTCCGTCGGCGGAAAAGTCGAGCGCAAGCACTGCGTCGCTGTGCGTGGCTGGAAACTCGCGGGCAAACACTGGCGCGGATTGCGCCGCGCCTGCGCCGCTCTTGAGATCCAATATTTTGATCTCACCGCCGCGCGAAGGCTCGCCGCCACCGATGGCGAGAAATTTTCCATCCGGCGAAAATGCGAGCGACTCGACGCGATCCGTGAACGGCGACTTGCCCGTGCTCGCGCCGATCGTGCGATCCAGCTTCCACGCTGGATTCACATCCCACGCGGTCACCGCGGAATCCTGCGCGGCGGAAATGATCTGTCCGCCCGGTGCGATGGCCAGCGATTTCACGGGCGTCTTCGCGCCTTTCACGACGGCAAATGCCGCGCCGGTCTCGCCGCTCCAAGTGTGGATGGCCATGTCGTCGCCAGCGGTCGCGACCGTCTGGCCATCCGCGGAAAATGCGACGGCGAGAACGGGCTTCTCGGCGTCGGTCGCCGCATTCTTCGCAGCCAGCGATTCGTCGTCCGCTTTTTTCTTCGCGGATTCGGCGGCGGTCACATCGGTCTTTGCTGCTGCGAGCGCGGCGGTCAGCTTTTGCTCCTCTTCCTTTGCGAGCTTGATCTCCGACTCGGCGACGGTCACGGCGGTTTCCGCCTTTTTCACTGCGTCGTCGGCCGTGGCGACCGCCTTGTCCAGCGGTTCGAGCTTGTCGGCGGCTTCCTTGCGCTTCGCGGTTTTCTGATCGCGCTCGGCCTTGGCCTTCTCGGCGTCCTTCTTCTTCGCAGTAAGTTCTGCGTTCGCCTTTTCAATCGCAGGTTTATCGTCCGGCGACTTCGCCTTCAGTTCTTCGGCGGCGGTTTTCGCCTGCGCGGCGGCTTTCTCCGCGGCCTCGACGGCTTCCTTGGCTTTCTTCAGATCCTCATCGGCTCCGGCCAGCACCTTTTCACCTGCGGGCTTCGCTTCCTTCGCGGCCACGAGAGCCTTTTGCTTCGGTTCGATTTCCTGCTTCTTCAGCGAGACCGCCTCGATCGCTTTCTTGATGCGATCCTGCGAGGCCTTGAGTTGCTTGTCCGTGTTCTGCTCGGCGGTCTTGCGGAAAGCCACCGTGCCGGTCGCGACCTGAACCGCGCGGTCGCGGGCCTGCGCTAATTCGATCGCAAACCGATCGCCGCGCAGTTCCGCGACGGGCTTGCCTGCGGCGTCCCAGAGTTTTGCGAGATTGTTTGCGCCCGCCGAGGCGATGCGTTTTCCATCGGCGCGAATTGCAACGGCAGTGACCGCGCCGCCGTGCTTCGCCTGAACGGTGCTCTTGCCCTTTTCGATGTCCCATAGTTGCACACTCCCATCTGCACCTCCGGAGACGAGCTGCGTGGGCGTTGAATCGAGCGCCATGACTGCACCCGTGTGTCCGGGCATGTCCTTCGCTTTCGCGAGCGCGGCATCCCAGATGCGGATGATGCCGTCGGCTCCGCCGGATGCGATTTTTTTCCCGACCCACGCGACGGCATTCACCTCCGCCGGAGTCGTCGCGGTCGCGATCTGTTTGCCGTCCGCTACATTCCAAAGCGTGAGCGATTTATCCGCGGAGCCGCACGCGAGCGTGGTGCTGTCGGCGGAGTATTTGAGCGCGCGGATCGCACCCTTCGCGGCGGCGATCGTCTGACCGGGCTTGCCGTCTGGGAAGCTGAACAGCTTCACGCTGCCGTCCTCTTTGCCCGTCGCGATCCATTTTCCATCCGGGCTCGCGGCGAGCGTCGTGCCGGCGGCGGCAATCTGGAATTTCTGCGTCTCGTTTATGCGCTTCCAGAGCTTCACCTCGCGATACGCACCGGATGCGATCAGCGATCCGTCCGGGCTCGTAGCGAGGGCATTGATCTGATCGGTGTGCGCGATCTCGGAGGACAGCGCGCGTCCGGAGGGGATGTGGTAAAATGAAATCCGGTTCACCCGCGCGCACGCGGCGAACTGCCCGTCGGGTGTGATCGAGACCGAGAAGATCGCGTTCACACCTTCAGGCACGGGCTGCCACTGGATCACGCGTTCGTGTTTCTCCGAAGCCTTCGCACCCTGATCGATCCAGAGCCGAAGCAGCGCGAGCTGCGCAGGTGTCAGATTTTTCGCCTTCGCCTTGTTGTCGCGCGGCGGCATTTTTAGATCGTCGTCCTGATGCGCCGCGGCTTGGAGCAGAAGACTCTCGGCGCCCTTGCCCGGCTTGAGCGAAGGGCCGGTGTCGCCGCCTTTGATCATCAGTTCCGGCGACTCCATGCTGAGCCCGCCCTTTGTCGTCGTCTTGCAATGGCACGAGAAGCAGTTGTCGCGGAGGAACGGCACGACCTCGCGCTCGAAGTCCACGGGGGTCTTGCGGTCGAGCGGCGCGATCTTGATCGGCGCGGCGAGCACGGTGGAAAATGATAAGACGATTGCGGGGAGGAAGGATTTCATGCGTTCGGATAAGATGTGCGCGAGGAAAATGCGGTTGCGTGCCTCGGGTAGCGCGGGCGTCCCGCCTGCTGTGTTTCGCGTCCCGCGGAACACACCTGGGCGTCGAGAGAGGTTCGTTCACAAACGGACGTCCGCCGGGTGCGCCGCAGGATGCGTCGCACAGCAGGCGGGCGTCCCGCGCCACCCGAATCAACACCGCTTCGCTCGCGCGCTGTGGTTTGTTCGCACAACGCTCGGCTCATTGGATCGCGATTCGGATCGGCGCGGAGTAGATCGTCGTCGTGACGTCCTTGCCGCGGTATTTTCCCTTGGTCTGCGTGGTGAAAAATATCGTGCTCTCCCCTGCCGGAATTTTCAGCGCCTTGAGATCGAGCGAGACGGTCGTGGTCTCCGCCTTCGCGTCCACGTCAAATTCCTTCAGCGCATCCACGCTCGCGATCCCCGCGGCCTTGAGCTTCAGCGCCTCCTTGAATTCGCCGCTGCGCGTGATGCGCAGCGCGATGTCGAGCTTCGCTCCCGCCTGCGCCTGCCACACCTTGTCCTGTGCGGACTCGATGCGAATCGGCACGGGCTCCGCTCCATTCACGGCGATGACGAGATCGGCAGTGAGCCGCGACTGCACGGCATCAATATCGTAATCGGCCACAGTCCAGACGACAGCGCCGCCAGCGGCCTCGCGCTGCACTTGAGCATCGCCGATCTTCGCCTTTCCAATGACGTGGATCGCCGCGTGTTTTTTTGCAGGCTTCTCGACTGCGGTGAGCAGGAGCACGCCGTCGGTTTTTCCCTCGTCGATTTTCATCGGCAAGCACTTCACGCCTTCCGGCAGGTCCGTGGCGCCAAGTTCGATCACCCCGTTGAATCCATCCTTGCGGATTGCGATCACCTTCACCGCAGTCGTCTCACCACCGCGGAGCGTCACACCGCGAGGCGATGCGCCCCGGTCGTCCTTTTTCGGCGGCGGCTCCACGATTGCGACGAGCCGGAAGTCCGGCGTCTCCCTGCGGATCGCGAGCCGGTATGTGCTCGCGGGATTGCTGCGCGTCGCGCCGAAAAGATCACTCACCGAGACGCGATACGTACCGTCGTCCTTCGCCTGAAAACGATATGCGGGATCATTGCTCAACGTGATGAACCTCTTCCCGCCGGGATCAGCGTCCGAACCATACACCTCCTTGATGTCCGTGCCCTCGCGCTGCACGAGCAGGAACGGGCTCGTCGTACGCCCTGTGCGGTGCGAATACACTTCAAGCCAGAACACGTCGCCCTTCTTCGCATCGAATGCGTAGCAGTCCACATCCGCCGCAGGAAAAAACTGCCCGGCCACTTCGCATGGCACGGAGATTTTCTGCGCCTGCCCTGCCTTGTTGTTCGGCTCGACTTCCCGGCTCAGGGACGCGGTGGAAAATCCGATGAAGACGGGATTCGACGATCCGTCCGCGGATTTGAGGGAGTAGAAAATGCCGTCATCCACCGCGGACACGGGGCGCGTGAAGCTCTTGCGCGCGGCATCCTCCGCCTTCGGCAGCGCGATCTCGATGTCGAGTTTTTCCAGCGGCTTCTTGTCAGTGCCGGTGAGGTTCGCAGGTTTTCCACCGGGCAATCCGCGACCGTAAAGTGTGAAAGTTGTCTTGCTGCCGGGAGCACCTGCGGGCGGGAAAATGAAATCCAAATGCGGGCCTTTGGAAATCGTCAGCCGGTAAAAATGGTTGGGGCCTCCGGCGAATGTGAGGTCGTGAACCGAGACGAGAAACGGCCCGTCGGACGGCGCGGTGAAATCAAGCACGCCGCCTTTGCGCGCGGAATCAATCTCCCGTCCTGCTGCGTCATGCACCGCGAGCACCGGGCTCATGCGCGAATCAATTTCCTTCGTGGCGCATACGATGAGCACGCGTTCACCCTTCTTCGCCGGGAACTTGAAATAATCCGACGCGGCGGCGGTGACGTTGCCATTGAACACGCTGCCCATCGGCACCTCGACCGCAGCCTCGGGCTTGTCGTGCGCCTTCGTGCGCGTGAGCTCGGGACGGTCGCCAGCGACGAATGTGCGCGGGTTCGAGACGCCGAGTTTTCCGACCACGCGCACGTCGTAACTTCCGACCAAAACCTCCGGCGCTATTTTCACGGCGAAGTGATTTGGCGACTTCAGCGTCGCAGTGATCCCTGGATGGGAAAAATGGAGCGCATCCGCCTCGTCCAGATCAGCACCGACGATCGTGACCTCGGTTTCCGTGCCGATTTTTCCACCCATCGGCGTGACGGAATTTAGGAGTGGGACCGGCAGTTCGGCAATGCTGCGCGCAGTGATCGCCGTGCAGAGGAAGGCAAGTATGAGAGCGCGAATCGCGCGACGGCAGGCTGGCCGTGCAGAGGAATTGCTCGCCACGGCTCAGTGATTGAAGAGGAATTCCTTGGTGTTCAGGATCGCCCACAGGACGTCCTCGTAGCCTTTGCGCTTCGCCGCAATCGGATCGAGCGGCTTGCCGTCGGCGGCCTTGCGCGGCTTGTCGATGTGCGCGCGTGCGAGGGTGAGTTCTGCGGAATCCGGCTGGCGCGAATAGGCGAGCTGGTAGAGTTCGTTCAGCTTCTGGTCATCGGGGCGCGCATCGGCGGCGAGCTGCGCGGAACGTCCGCTGTTCGATGACAGCTTGTCCTGGATGTCCTTCGAATTCAGCAGGTGCAGGCACTGCGCGAGGCTCGCCTCCTGCGAGCGCTCGCATTCGCACGCGCTCGACGACTCGGGGCGGCCGAAGACGACGAGGAAATACGAGTTGGCGTTGAAGCTGTTATCCGGCAGCGAAATCGCGCGCGTGCCGGCGGGCAGTCCGGCGAAGCTGCTCGGCGCATTCGTGAACTGGTTCACAGCGTCGAACAGCACCTCGGCCGGGAGGCGCCTCGGATAGTAGCGCGAATAATTCTGCCGGTCGTTCTTGTTGAACTCATTCGGCATCGCGCTGAACTGATACGTTCGCGACCGCACCATCTCGCGGATGAGGCCCTTCATGTCGTAGCCGCTCTTCACAAAGTTCGCTGCGAGCGCGTCGAGCAGTTCGGGATTCGACGGCGGGTTCGTCTCGCGCATGTCGTCCTCGGGCTCGACGATGCCGCGGTTGAAAAAGTGCTTCCAGTAGCGGTTCACGAGCGCCTTCGCGAAGAACGGGTTGTCCTTGCTGCTCATCCAGTCCGCGAGCACGAGGCGCGGGTCTTCTTCGGGCGCGATTTCCTGCGGCACCGCGCCGAGACCGGCGGGCTTCACGTTCTGCTTCGTCTTTTTATTCACCGCCGTGGCCACGCCGCGCTTGTGGAAGATCATCTCATTTTCCTTCACCATCGGGGACTTGCGCCCGACCTGCGAGAAGAACGCCGAGAAGCTGTAGTAGTCCTGCTGGCTCCACTTCTCGTACGGGTGGTGATGGCACTGCGCGCACTGCAGCCTCATGCCGAGGAAAAGCTGCGCCGTGTCCTCGAGTTGCTGCTGCGAATCCTTCACCTGACGGTACCACGCGACCGGCGGGTTCTCCTCGATCTCGCCGCTTGCCGCGACGATCTCTCGCACGAACTGGTCGTACGGTTTGTTCGACTGCATCGCGTCGCGAATCCACGAGTGGAATGCAAAGTTGCCGCGCGCGTCCGTCGGCTTCGAGCGCTTGTTGCGCAGCAGCGCGCTCCATTTGTTCGCAAAAAAGTCCGCGTATTCCCCGCTGCCGAGCAGTGAATCAATCAGCTTGTCGCGCTTCGCCGGATCGGCGTCGGCGACGAATTTGCGCGTCTCGTCGAGCGACGGCACGCGGCCCGCGACGTCGAGGCTCACGCGGCGGAGGAAGGTCGCGTCGTCGGAGTCCGGCGACGGCGGCACGCCGATGCTGCGGAGCTTTGCGAAGACAACCTCGTCCACGAAGTTCGCGGGCTTCGGCAGGCTCTCGACTTTCTGGCCAAGCGGCACCGTCGCGCGGAAGACCGAGACCTTGCCCTGGTAGCGCACCATCACGCCGACATCGCCGGGCTGGTCGAACATCGTCACGCGTCCGTCCTCGTCGGTCGTCGCCATGCTCTTGTCGTTCGGCTCGTAGAGCGCGCTGCGCGTCACATCATGCACCGAGCCGTCCGTGTAGCGCGCGAGCACGACGAGCTGTTGCTCGCCATTCAGCGACATCGTGCGCACCTTCGGCAGCACCTCGACAGACACGAGTTTCCGATCCGTGTCCTTGCCGTAAGGCATGCCCTGCGCGATCCAGCGCACGAGCAGACGGTAGTCGTCGGAGTCCTGATCGATCCGCCGCCCGCCCCCGTGCGGAGTCGAGCCGACGCCCTTCGTCAGCAGCAGGCTGTTGTCCGGCGCTGCGGGGGAAACTCGGCGTCCGCGCGACTCCTTCACGAGGTGTTCATAGTCCTCCATCGGCTCGAAGCCGAGCAGCGAAAGTTTGAATCCATTCTGCCCGCTCGCCTTCCCGTGGCAGCCGCCGGAGTTGCAGCTCGCCTTGGTGAAAATGGGGACGATCTGGTTCGGGAAATTGATCGGCTCGACTGTCGTGGCCTTCTCGACTTTCACCGGCAGCGATGCCGAGACGCCCTCGAAATTTGCAGTGACTGTCGCCGTGCCATCCGCGAGCGGCGTCACGACTCCGTCCGAGTCCACTTTCACGATGCCCGCGGGCGACGCCGCATAGTGAGCCTTGTGCGTGAAGTCGCGCAACGCGCCATCATCAAGCTTGGCGGTGACGAGCAACTGCTGGCGCGCGTCCTTGCCGCGCAGCATGAGTTGCGGTGCGCCGGTGGCTTCGACTTGCAGCGCGACCGGTTTGGCGGATGCGCCGGCTGCGAACGAGAGGATGCAGGCGAGGAGGAAGGCGGGGCGTTTCATAGTTTCAGATCAGTTCGGACATGGGCTGGAAGCCGTCCACGAGGTATTGCGGGCGGCCGGAGAAATCGGGGAGCGTGACATGGTTCAAATTAATGCCGAGCCAGTGGTAAAGTGAAGCGAAAATTTCGCCGAAATGCACGGGGCGCTCAGTCGGCTCACCGCCGAGGCGATCGGTCGCGCCGATGACCTGGCCGGTCTTGAATCCACCGCCCGCGACGACCGAGCAACCGACGCGCGGCCAATGGTCGCGGCCACCGTCCTTGTTGATCTCCGGCGTGCGGCCAAACTCGCCCCACGCGACGACCGCCGTGTCCTTGTCCATCCCGAGCCGGTGCAGATCCTCGACGAGTGCGCTGAAGCCCTGATCGAAAAGCGGAAGGTGCGTGAGCAGTTCGGAGTGATTTTTCGAGTGAAAATCCCAGCGGCCGAAATTCATCGTCACGCAGCGCGCGCCCGCCTGCACAAGCCTGCGCGCGACGAGAAAGTGCTCATTGTTGCGCGGCGCACCGTCGCCGTAATTTTTCGGATCGCCCTGGCCGTAGCGCTCGCGGATTTTCACGTCCTCTTTTGAAACATCGAGCGCATCGAGGAGCCTGCTCGAAGACAGGATGCTGAACGCCTGCTGCTCGAAGACATCCACCGCGTCCATGAGCCCGCTGCGATCCGCGTCGCGGCGGAATTTGTCGAAGCTCGCGAGCAGCGCGTGGCGATCCGCGAGCCGGTCGCTCGTGATGCCGTTCAGCGAGAGGTCGCCCATGCCCGCACCGTTCGGACGGAACGCCGCAAACGACGGCCCGAGAAAACCCGGATGCCCCGGCGAGCCGTACGGCGGATGCCCGGCATTCGGCGCGAGACCGACGAACGGCGGCACTTCCCTGCCCTGCTGCGCGCACAGCTTCGTCATCACCGAACCGATCGAAGGCCAGCCGCCGGGCGGCGGCGCGATCCCGCCCTTCGCGGGGCGACCCGTGTAGCAGATGTGCGAATCGTGATCGCCGCTCAGCGAACCAACCATCGAGCGGATCGGCACAAGCTTGTCCATGATGCGCGCGCAATGCGGCATGTGTTCGGAAATATGGATACCCGGAACCTTCGTCCGCATCGGCTGGTACGGGCCGCGGATTTCCAGCGGCGCGTCCATTTTCAGATCGAAGATATCCTGATGCGGCGGCGCGCCCGCCATGTAGATCATGATCACCGACTTCGCAGACTTGCGAATTCCCGACTGAGCCTCCGCACGGAGCATCTGCGGCAACGAAAGCCCGCCCATCGCGAGGCCGCCGATTTTTAGAAAATCGCGCCGCGAAAATCCATCGCAAAATTTCCCGCTGGGTGTGCCTTGGATCGTCAGCATGCTACACGAGTTCCTTCATCGGCGTGCAGCCCGGATCGACGATGTACTGCGGCCGGCCCGCGAGGTCGGGGATGGTCAGCTTCGAGGCGTCGATTCCCATGTTGTGATAGAGCGTTGCGAAGACTTCGCCGAAGCGCGTCGGGCGATCCGCGGCCTCGCCGCCAGTGCGATCCGTCGCGCCGATCATCTGTCCGGTCTTCATCCCGCCACCCGCGAGCAGCACGCTGGAGACGCGCGGCCAGTGGTCGCGGCCCGCGTTTCCATTTACGCGCGGCGTGCGGCCAAATTCGCCCCACACCACGACCGTCACGTCCTTCTCCATGCCGCGATCATGCAAGTCGCGCACGAGCGCCGTCACGCCCTGATCGAGCACGGGGAGCTGCTTCTTGAGGGTCTCGAAATTTTTCGAATGCGTGTCCCATCCGCCAAAATTCAGCGTCACAAAACGCGCGCCGGCCTCGACGAGACGGCGTGCGACGAGGAAGTCGTTCACCTTGCGATCGCCGCGCGTCTTGTAAGCTTCGGCGACCTTCTTGTCCTCGGCGCTCACGTCGAGCGCCTTCGCGAGTTTGTTCGAGGTCACGACGTTGAATGCCTCCTGGTTGAACGCATCCATTCCGTTCATCTGCCCGCTCGTGTCGGCCTCGCGGCGGAAACGGTCCAAGCCTTCGAGAAGCGACTTGCGATCCTCGAGCCGATCGAGCGTGACACCGTTCAGCACCATGTCGGCCCGGCCTTTTCCGCTCGGCGAAAATGCCCCATACGACGCGCCGAGAAAACCGCCGCCAGCGCCGCCTTTGGGATCCGATCCATTCAGCGCGATGTAAGGCGGCATGCTGCTGCGACCGCTGCCTTGGAGCTTCCCGATCACCGCGCCTGCGCCCGGCCATCCGCCGGACGGCTGCACCGCGTCCTTGCGCGAATGCCCGGTCAACGGCTGGAACGAACTGTGATCGCTCGCCGAATCCGTGATCGAACGGATGACCGCAAACTTGTCGAAATTCTTCGCAAGCTGCGGCATGTGCTCGCAAATGCGGACGCCCGGAATGCACGTCGGGATCGCATTGAACTCGCCGCGAAACTCGCGCGGCGCCTCTTCCTTGATGTCGTACATGTCCTGATGCGACGGCCCGCCCGGCAGGTAAATCATGATCACCGCCTTGTGCGATTTCTTCACCCCGCCCGCGGATTCCGCGCGCAAAATCTGCGGCAGCGAAAGCCCGCCCAACGCGAGCCCGCCAATGCGCAAAAAGTCACGCCGCGCGACGCCGTCGCAGAATCGTCCGTTCGAGTGTCCGTTGATGGTGAGCATGAGTTTTGGAAAAGAGGATGCGGGGCGCTGCATGGAAAACCCACGTGGGTGGAAAATCTGAGAGACAAATTTTGCCTTCTCCCTTCCGGGGAAAACCGCCTCCTGCACGGAGCATCGTGGGGACGTCCAACATCCAACATCCAACATCCAACATCCAATGAAGGACGCGCGACCGGGCGGCTGTCCCGGAATTGGGCGTTGGACGTTGGACGTTGGACGTTCGCCCGAATTCCCTCCTCGCCATCCCCTCGCATCCGCACCACCTTCTCCCCGCTTCCGCGCACCTATGCTCCCCCGACTCGCCGCCGTGGCATTGCTCGCACTGCCCGCATTTTTATCCGCACAATCACCCGATGATGCGAAGGAGCGCGCGTGGAAAATCCACGTCGAACTCCAGGCCATCACGCTCCCGGCGAAGGACGCCCTCGCCCTCCTTCCCGAACTCAGCGACGGGACGACCATGCCCGCCGCGTGGAAGAAACTCGAAGCGATGCTCGCCGAGGAGCGGGCAAAGGTCGTCGCGCTTCTGCTCGGCGACACGATTTTTGAAAAAATCTTCGGCATCGCGACGCCCGGTGCAAAGATCGAAGCCCATCAGGGCGAGATCGTGGAATTCCCGACTGAGTTCTCCCCGCCGCTGCCGATTGAAAATCCCGAAACCGCGAAAGCCGCGCCGAAGCCAGCCCTCGGAATCGGCTTCGGCCCCACCGCCTTCGCCTCCCGCCAGACCGGCGTGCTGCTCGCTGCGGATGCGGCGGCCAGCACGGACGGCAAACATATCACCATCACCGCAACGCTGGAGCATGTGTGGATGCTCGGGTGGCAGGATTTCGAGCAGGGCCGGCTCGCGAACAATGAAAAGATCCTCATCAAGCAGCCGCGTTTCTCCTCGGTGAAAACGGCGGGGACTTTTGCTGTCCTCTCCGGCGAACGCACACTCCTGAGCATCCACCGCGTGCCCGAGCGCGAAAGGGAGATGGAAATTTTCATCCTCCGCGCATGGACGACGCCGCGCGGCGACACGAAAGGCCCGGCCAAAGCGCCCGCCGGCGACGCAGTCAGCGATACTGGGAAAAAATGAGCCTCGGGGAAAAATGAACATCCGTCTCCGCTGGCTGCCGCTGCTCGCGTGCGCGTGGTTTGCGTGCTCAGCCGATGCACTCGCCGACGACAAGCCCGCCGTGGCGGGCTCATGGCAGGTGCGCGGCGACGTGCAGATCATCCGCCTGCCCATGCTGCGCGCCGTCCCCATCATCACGCTCTTCGCCGACGACGCCCGCGGCGCGGACGCCGAACTCCATCGCCTCCTCGCCGACGGCACCGCCACACTCGCGCACCACATCATCGCACGGACGAGCGACGGACTTCCGTACGCGACCACGATCGGTGAACACATTCGATACCCCACCGAATATTCGATGAATGACCCGGGCACGATCCCCCGGACACGTCCCGGCGAAAAGCCGGCGTCCACGAGCACGCCGGCGACTGCTTTTGAGGTCTGGCAATCTGGACCAAGTTTTGAATTCATTCCCAATGTCGCAAGTGACGGCGTTCTTGTTCAGGCCGTGGTATTCCTTGTCCTCACAGACTACTCCGGCATGCAGCGATTTGAGGGCGGAGTGGCGGCTGATGGAACCCGCGTGTTTTACGAGCAGCCGGTCTTTTTCCATCGGCGCAACCATACAAACGTGATCGTTCATTTCGGAGAGCCGATCCTGATTGGCTGCTGCGCGCTGGCAAGTGACCGACACACCGCGGAACTCCAAGTCCTCAGCCTCCGCGCTCGCCGCAGCGATGGAGCACCGCAAGTGCGCGATGCCGCGGCAACGGCAGATGCACCGAACGCGCAGGAGGCCGGTGAATGGCCCGCGCAGAGTCGCCTTGAGACTTTCCGTTTCATCGTCCCCGAATCCGATGCCCTGCGGATGCGCCCGGCGCTGCTCGATGCGAGGCGGAGCGGGAAGGCATTCGAGGAACTGCTCGCCTCTGTCAGGACTGGCAAAGCTGAACTCGCGGAAGTTTTTTCCAGCCCTGGCCGTATGGGCGAAATCACCCAATTCGAGAATTTTCGCGCGCAGAGGTTTGGCACTGAGTTTATCCCGGGCGGCTTCAGCACCCCAATCATCCCTCATGCCATGCCTACGACCTTCTTTGAACGCCACGATGTGGGTGATGTGCTGGGGTTCGAACTCCAGCACAGGGAATCGAGGCAACTCGGGCTGAACCTCAATCTGAAAACCACAGCGATACACGGCTTCAACCGCTGGCCCGCAGGGCCCGACGTGGTTCTGCCACTGTCGCCCGTGCTCGCGAAGAGTTACTGGTTCCAGCCGAATTTCGCTGAAAGCAAAACCAAGACGGACATCGTCCTCACTGACCGCGAGCGCACGCTGCTCCGCTTCCAAAAACTCTCCGCGCCAGATGCACGTGCCGGGCGCGTGGAGATTGTGCTCGTCCGTGCCATCACCGAAATCCTCACGGAAAAACCAAAGCCATGAAATTCCCCGCAGCCGCCCACTTTTTCACCGCCGCACTCCTCGCCTCCGTGGCTGGACAGCAGGATTTGGGATTGCCTCCGCAGGTTGCTGGATCGCCACCGCAGGTGCGCATCGAACTGCTCGTCGCGCGCCTCCCCGAAGCCCGCGCTGCCGGACTCCGTGCTGAACTATCCGACCCCGCGAAGTCCAGCGCAGCGCAGGACAAGCTCCTCGCGATGATCGCAAAAAAGGAGGCCGAACTCGTGGACTGGCCGATCCTCACGATCCGAAACGAACAGCTCGGTCAGGCGGCAAATGTCCATGAACTGCGTTACGCGACCGAATACGAAAACGCTCCCTTTCCCGCACCGCAGCACGGCGACGGCCCTGCGAAGGTCGCCGAGCCCAAAGCCCCCGACAAGGCGGACAGGGATCAGCCAGCGGATGCCGGGATCCGCGGCCACATGGACTCCAGCGTCGCGCCCACTGCTTTCGAAAAGCGCGACCTCGGAGTGACTCTCGAAGCAGAGCCCGATCTGGACCCCGATGGAGTGACAGTCCGATTAAACATCGCTGCATCCCACGTCACGCTGCTCGGCTGGACGAAGGCAACCACAGAGTCCACGAAGCTCGGGAAAATCACCTTCGAGCAGGCAAAATTCCAGACGCTGAAGTCGAAGACCAACATCACCATCCAGAGCGGTCGGCCCGTGCTGCTCGGCTTCCACAAGCTCCAGGAGCCGCCGAAGACCGTCGAGCTGTTCATCGTCACCGCAACCGTGCTCCACAGCGAGCCGAAGAGACCCGACAAACCGGCGAAGGGCCGCGCACAGTAGGCGAGGGTTGAAAATCTCGCAGGTGAACGAATGCGCGCTGCGGAAAAATTCCGAGCGCTGAGGCGGGGCGGTTCGGCGGCAGCGGTCGCGGCATTCGTGCAACCTGACAGTGTCATTCGCATCACCATTCCCGCAGCCGCGCGAACGGGTTTCACGAGGAGCAGGGGCGCCCTCGTCCCGAGACTCAAACACGGGGCGGCGGCGCCCCCGCTCCATGCGCGTTGCGACGTCTTCACCACTTCTTCAAATGCTCTGACAAGTGCCGGGACTGGAAAGTCCCCGCTACCGAGGGTACGCGCCCGTACTTTCCACATGTGCGAGTCCGACGGCTGCGCTGAAAAAGAAAACGCGCCCGGCGGCGTTTGCCGACGGGCGCGTTTGCGTTTTGAATTTTCGCCAGGCTCAGTGGTTGAACATGAACTCCTTCGCGTTCATGAGCGCCCAGAAGATGTCGGCGTACACTTTCGGCTGCTCTTCGGTGACGCCCCAGTGTTCCTGGAGCTTCACGAGTTCCTGCTCGGTGGGAGCGCGGCCGAAGCAGCGGAGGTAGAGTTCCGCGGCGACTTCGCGCGGCGTCATGTTGGCCTTCATGAGCTTCGCGACGACTCCGCCGGCGGCGATTTTTCCCTCGACGGTGTCGCCGTTCAGCATGTGGAGCGCCTGGCTGAGCGTGGGGCCGACTTTTTCGCGCGAGCAGATCTCCTCGCGATCCGCGCGGCCGAATGTCGTGAGGAAATAACTCGTCGTGCGTCCATCGGCGACCTCGACGGCGCGTGCGCCGAGCGGGAGGCCCTTGTATTTGTCCTTCGTCTCGGTGACCTGCGAGATGCAGTCGAGCAGCACTTCCGAGCGCATGCGGCGGATGGTGCCCTTCGCAAAATTGCGGTCGTCGAGTTCGTTGGACTCATTCACGCGGGTCGCGCGCTGGTAGGCGACGCTGTTGCAGATGTCGCGGACGAGGCGGCGCAGGTCGTAGTTGTATTCGACGAGCTTCGCGGAGAGGGCATCGAGCAGTTCGGGGTTGCTCGGCGGGTTCGAGATGCGTGCGTCGTCCACGGGCTCGACGATGCCGCGGCCCATGTACTGCGCCCATACGAGGTTCGCGACGTGGCGCGGGAAGAACGGATTTTTCGGCGACGCGATCCAGTCGGCGAGCACCTGGCGGCGATCCTTGCCGGTGCAGTCGGGCTGCTCCTCACCGAGGAATTTCGGCGGGATGACGCGGCTGTCCACCGGGTGGCGCGCGTCGCCGCTGCCGGAATTGAAGACGATGATCTCGCGCGGATCCTCGCCCGGCTTGCGCGCGACCTGCGTGAAGAACGAGACGAAGCCGCGGTAGTCCGCCATCGTCCAGCGATCGAACGGATGGTTATGACACTGCGCGCACTGGATGCGCGTGCCGAAGAACGCCTGCGCGGTGTTTTCCGCGAGCTTGAGCGGGTCCACTTCCAGCTCGTAGTAGTTCGTCGCCGGGCTGTCCATGTTCGAGCCGGTGGCGAGGGTGAGCTGCCTGGCCATTTCGTTCACGGGCACGTTTTTATCGAGCTGCTCGCGGATCCATCCGTAATACGTGAGCACCGATTTGTAGCTGGCCTGCTGCGCGTTGTTGCTGCTGCGGATCTGGAGGAGCTCGCTCCATTTCATCGCCCAGATGTCCACGAACTCCTTGCGCGCGAGGAGCAGGTCCACCTTCTTCGCGCGCTTTGCGGAGTCCTTGTCGGCGATGAATGCCTTCACGTCGTCGGGCGTCGGCAGCGTGCCGGTGATGTCAATTTGCGCGCGGCGCAGGAATGTCTCGTCGTCGCATGTCGGGCTCGGGAAAATGCGGAGCTTGTCGAGCTTCGCATCCACGAGTTGGTCCACGTAGTTGTGCTCGTCGTATTTCGGCTTCGTGTACTGGAGGCCCTTCGGAATGATGATGACCTGCGTGCCGACGGTGTGCGTGTGGAAGCGCGCCATGACGAACGCCTCGCCGCGCTGCGCGGTCGTGATCACACCCTCCTTGTCAATTTTCGCCGAGCCCTCGTTGCTGCTCAGGAAGAGCGCGAGGTTCGTCACGTCGCGGTCAGTGCCGTCGCTGTAGTGCGCACGCACGGTGATTTTGAACTTCTGATCCGGCGCTTCGAGCAGGAGCTGCTTCGGCAAAATTTCGATGCTCGTGGCCTCGGCGATGTCCTTCTGATCGTCCGGCGCGCCGGCCTCGACCCAGCGGAGCAGCGTCTGGTTGTTCTCGCTGTCCTTCGTGAAAAGTTTGCCGCCGGTGTGCGGCGCGGCGCCGTTGCATTTCGTCACGAGCATCGAGGCGTCGGGTGTGGCGAGATTGATGCGCCGTCCGATCATTTCGCGGGTGAGGCGGAAGTGGTCGCCCGCGGGATCGTAGCCGAAGAGCGAGAGGCGGAAGCCGTCCTTGCCGCGCGCTGAGCCGTGGCAGCCGCCGCTGTTGCACGTGTTGCGCATGAAGATGGGCATCACGTCGAGGCGGAAGGAGACCTGCTGTTCGGTCTTGGCCTCCTCGACCTTCACGGGCACGTCCACGGTCTGGCCGTTGTAGTCCACTTTCAGCACGGTCTGGCCGTCGGCGACGGGATAGACGATGCCGTTTTCGACGCGCGCCTTCGTCGCATCGCTGAGCGAAAATTTCGCCTGCGTCGTGACATTGCGATGGACGCCGTTCGGCTCGGTGATGCGGCACACGAGCGACTGGCGGTCGCGCACAAACTTGAGGTTCACCTCGGACGGGAAGACCTCGAAATTCGCGGCGAGAGTTGTGCCGGCGAAGGTGAAAATGAGAGGCAGGAAACGGGTGGCTTTTTGCATGGGTGGAGTCGTTGTTTCAGCTTGGAATCAAAGTATCGGTGCGGGTTCGGTTTCTTTGGCCCGCGGTCAGGGATTTGCGGCGGCGACCTTCGTCGAAGGCGCGGCCTTGTCCACACGGAGGATGCCGCCGCTGGCGATCGTATTCGTCATCGTCTCGCCGTCGCGCACAAGCGTGAAGGACGCGAAGATCGTCTTGTGCTGGCCGGCCTGCGCTTTCGGCGTGGCCTTGAGCGTAAATTTCACCTCGGTGTCGTCCTTCGTGATCTCGCGCACGTCGGCCGTCACACCTTCGGGAAGCCCAACGAGTGCAATCTTCGCCTTGCCAGGAAATTCCGCCTTTTGATCGAGCTTCACGGTCATCGAACCGTCGCCGCCCTGATCAATGAACGTGCGGACGATCGTCCCGTTCACAAACGGCGCGGCGACCTCGATGTCGAACAACTGCGTGCTGAACCACGTCGCGCCTTTTCCAAAGTCCGCGGTGCCAGCGATGACCGTCTTCCATTTCGCGATCGGCGCATTGCCGTTTCCGCTGATGGTGATCTCGCCCTCGTTCAGCGCGGGGATCGTTTTGTCTCCCTCCTTCTTTTCCCCGGGAATCGTCACCGTGCCCGGAGTGCCGACGCCCGGCGGCGCGTAGAGGACTTCGATATCAATCGGCCCCTTGTAATCATTGCGGCGCTGCACGGCGACCTTCAGCGCCATCGAACCGCTCTGGAGCAGCGGCACCTTCTGCTGGATGCAGGTGATCGTGACGGGGATTTCGTCCGTGACGGCGATGGGCAGCGCGTTTTCGTCCACGCCGTAGTAGGCCTTGTTGTTGCCATTCTCGGCGACCTCGACGCGATGCGCGATGCGCGTGCCGACCTTCGTGTCCTTCGGCGGCTCCGCGAGCGTCGCCGCGATGGTGAAGCGCTTCTGCGCAGGCGCGGCATCGGGCTTTGCCTCGAAGACCATCGCGATGCGATCCACGGACTTGTCCACCTTGTCGAATGCGGCGCTCACGCCCGCAGGAAGATCCTTCGGATCGAGCATCGCGTCGCCGCTCACATCCGCGCGCTTCACCTGGACGAGCGTGGCGTAGCGGTTTCCCTTCGGCACCGGCACGGCGCGGCGCTGCTGCGAGCTGTTGATGACCATCTCCGGCAGATACGTGATCAGCGTCGGCTCGACCTTCGTGATTTCCACGCGATACGCAAACAGCGGGCCGCCGCGCATGAGCTGGTCGTGGACCTTGATGAAAAAGTCGCCGTCATTCGGAGCAGTCCAGCGCAGGTAGCTGTCGGGCCCGCCCGCGTCGTCGTTCAACGCGAGGCGCGCGCCTTTTTCATTGCAAATCTCCAGCACGGAATCCAGCGGCGAGCGCATCATGCGGGCGCGGACGTTGACCTCATACACGGTGCCCTTCTGAGCGGTGATCCGGAAATAATCCACGTCGCCCTTTTCCGAAATGATCCCGTTCAGCGCGACCGGCAGCGCGGTCTTCACCGGCGTCGCTGTCTCGATCGTATTGTTCGGCTCCACTTCCATCACATTCGGGAAAGACGACACGCGCACGGTGTTCGGTTGCGGCGCGCTAAGGCCGTCCTTCTGCGCGATGATCTCAAATTTTTCCTGCGGCTGATCCGGCAGCCTCACCGTCTGCTCGAATGCCCCGCCCGCATCGCCGAGCATTGTGAATTTCACCGTCTCGCCCGCCATTCCGCCGAGAGGAAATACGACTGTCGGGCGCGGATGCGAGCCGAGGTGCAGCAGGTAATTGCACGCGCCCGTGCCGTTGTTCGTCGAGTCGCGCAGAATCACGCGATACTTGCCGTCCTCGGGCGCGATGATGCTCAGCGCCGGGTCCTGCCGCGTGAAGGCGCCGTCGTCCACTTCCGCGAGTTCCTTCCCCGCGGCGTCGGTGACTTTTAGATGTCCGTCAAAAAATGACTGGGTCGAGATGCGCACGCCGACGACCTCCGCCGAGAGGCGCTGCCCTTTTTTCAGCTCCACCTCGAAATGATCCTGATCCTCGCCCGGCGCAGAGCCGTAATAGGTCGTTCCGATCTTCGCGGGCTGCACCTTGTACGGATCCTTCGCGTCTTCATCGGCCTCCTTCACAACGGGATACGGCGTGACGTAAAAAAGCCGCACATCGCCCACGCCGGAATTCGTAATCGCGCGGAACGCATATTCGCCAAGGCGCGCATCCGCCGCGATCTTCAGCTTCGCCTTGAACTTCCCCGCGGTCGCCTCACTCACGCTCACGCACTCGATCCCCGGCTGGTCGAACAGCAACGTGCGCGCATCGCCGAGATTGGCCCCCGAGAACGTAATTTCCGCCTCAGTCCCGCGCTGCCCCGCCGCCGGGATCACCTGGCCGACCGACGGCGAGCCGGCAAATGCGGAAATCGTGGGGACGATGCAGGAAGCGAGAATGGCGATGCGTTTCATGAGCGGGAAATGTGAGGGCAAAAGGTTCGGCATGACAACGCGCGAACACGAAGGGTCTTAGCAGGAAGAATCGCCTCTGCGTGACGACGGGGGGCGCTGTCTTTTCTTGGCGTTTGGTGTTTGAAGTTTGGCGTTTGACGTTTGGCCCCGCGCAGCGGCCTTCCGGTTTCTGGATGCGCGTCCCGATTCGCAACACGCCTGCGGCGGGCCAAACTTCAAACACCAAACGCCCAACATCGAACGCCAAAGTGCGACTCACAACCCAACCCGCAGGCTCGACACCCCGTGATTTCCGCGCATTCTTTCCGCGATGAAACTCCCCTCCCTGCTGCTCCTGCTCCTCGCCCGCATCACCTTCGCCGCCGACGCCCCCATCCCCGCCGAAGTCCGCGCGCAGATGATCGCCTCCTTTGAAAAAACCCGCACCGAAGCCACCGAAGCCCTCGCGAAAGAGCCCGCGAGCACCGAACTGCTCACCCGGCGCGGCGACGCCCTCCTCTTCCTCGGCGATGCGAAAGGCGCGGTCGCCGACTTTGAAAAGGAGATCGCCCTCGCCCCCTCGCACGACGCCCCGCACTGGCGCCTCGGCATCGCGTATCTCTTCGCCGGCGAACCCGCGAAGTCCGCGAAGCAGTTTGAAAAATACCACGCCTACGACGACCGCGACCGCGAGAACGGCGTCTGGCAATTCCTCGGTAACGCCCGCGTCGTCGGCATCGAAAAAGCCCGCACCACGATGCTCGCCTACACCCGCTTCGACCGCGAGCCCTTCCCCTCCATCTACGACATGCTAGCCGGCAAAAAGACCGGCGCGGAAGTCCTCGCCGAGATGGAAAAAAAGTCCCTCGTCGAAAATGCCGCCGTCATGTTCTTCGCCCACTACTACATCGGCCTGAACGAAGACCTCCTAGGCCACAAGGAAGCCGCCCGCGAACACCTGGCCAAAGCCGTCGCCCTATCCATGAAATCCAACGCCCGCGGCGGCCCCGGCTACATGGGCCAAGTCGCCCGGCTGCACTACGAGGCGATGGCGGGGAAGTAATAAGGCAGATAGTCATTCCTTACCTGCTTCTCCTCTTCGATATTGCTCATGCCATCTTCCAGTAGCGCTCAACGCCCTCAATGAACTTTGCAAGACTTGGCGATTCCGGCTTCTTCAAGTTCAGATGCGGCCCGATATTTTCCGCCCACTCCGCTTTCATCTGCCCGGTGCATGGAAGCGCCACGCCAAGGCAGCCAGCAAGCGCGTCCGACGGATCATCAATCAAGTCCGTGTCTTTCGTTGGAACGCCGTTGAAGTTCGCCGTGCCATACGCGGCGAGAACCGCCGCGCGATCCGCGAGGAACCATGCTTCGATTTCCTCCATTGCGATTCGGAAAAGAATGTTCGCCGGACGCTTCTTCAAACCCGCGAGCATCGCTTGCAAATCCGCCAGCAATTGCGCGCAATCGTCATCGTCCTGATCCACAAGGACGACGACACAAACCTTGTTTCCCTTCACCGCGTAGGCGCGAAGCGTCGCAGGCAACTGTGCAAACAATGTTCTGTTCATCGGCGAAGGCTTATCTTCCGGATTGGCAGGCAGCTTCCCTTTCCCTCCGTGCGGATGGATTTGAAACTGCGAGCCTTGGACGAGCCCAAACTTGCGTGTGAGGATTTCCTTCACTGTGGGCTCGTCTGAAGTCCCCTCAACCAGAACGTGAAAAATCATGCTGGGTTCCCATGTCCAAAGTGCCCGCTGAACCACAACCCACCGAGCGGCAAGCCCTCGGCGAACATCGCACGAACCACCTCATCATCCGCCGCACAGCGAATCTCACTGAATCCATCCACCCCCTTGTCAATCGTCCACACTTCCGGCGGTGTCAGCGCGTCCACAAAATACGGGGAGTGGGTCGTCACGAAGACCTGCGGGCCGGCACCCTGCGCATATGTCCGCATAGTCTGTGCAAGCGGACCGAGCAGCTTGTGATGGAGTCCGTTCTCAGGCTCCTCGATTCCGATCAGTGGCGACGGCTCCGGGTCTTCAAGGAGCAGCAGGTAGGCGAGAAACTTCAGCGTCCCATCGGACATGTCAGCCTGATAGAATACATCCTTGTAGCCGCGTTCGTTGAACTGGATGAGCAGCCGCTTGTCGTCTGATGGCTTCGAGTGGATTTTTTCTATTCCCGGAATCCCTTTCGCTACCCTTCCCAGCAGCTTGTTGAATTCCGCGTTCCCGATCTGGCGTTCCATGAATTGCAAATAGTTCGCCAGATTCTCTCCCGTCCGGTTCAAATGTTTCTGCGCACCAGCCATCGGCAATGCACGAGCCTTGGATGGCTCAAAATATGAAAGGTACCACCCCTCAAGAAACCTGCGAAAGCGAACGATGTTCGGATGCTGCGACAGATTGCCGAGGCTAACGATCCCGAGTTTGCGGGCGTCGTCTAGCTTGACGGGTTCCTTTGTATTCTTGTTTGTTTTTTTGTCCTTTTCTCCCGTCCACGCGAACCCCTTCCCGCGTGTGAGTTCGAGGTAAGAAAGCGGCGCGCCCCACGTCTGGTTTTCGTTTCTCTGTCTCAACCGTTCGTAGGCCACCGAAGGACGGCGCTGCCCGTCCAAATCAATGTGAAGTTCGTAGCTAATTGGTCTCTCTAGCGCGCTCTCCCGATAGTATAAATCAAACACCATCGCTCCACCTGCCCCGCTCGTCCGCATCCGCTCAAAACCTCCGCGATGCTCGCGATCACACGCCTCCTCGACGCTTGATGTCAGGCAATCTCCGAGAAAGCCAAGCGCATCGAGAAACGAGGACTTCCCGGATCCATTCGGCCCGACGAGAGCCGCCATTTTTGGCAATGGTTCATGATCACGAGTATCAATGGTTCGACCCATCCGTACTTTTTTCAGTGCCCGGTAGTTTTGGATTCTGATTCCTTCTAATTGCGGCATAAATTTGTTATTTTGTAACCAAGGACAGCGAAGACGAACAGACTGATTACGCTACGGCAATGCTCCCTTCTTACCTCACCCGCGTCATCGTCGAGGCGCAGGAGGGGTTTGGCTTCCCGTCTTTCCAGCTAATGCCGGTGAAGGACAGTTTCTGCGCGGCGACCTTGGCTCCGCTGGGGAGCGTGAGGGTCAGGCTGTGCATGTGATTGTCGCGGCGCGGATTCAGATTTGTGCCGCCGGCGTAGTCGAACACGAGTTCGGTCGCGGTGCTCTTGCGGGTGTTCAGCTTCACGTGCGGCTGGTTGCCGAGCATGCAGTAATGGGTCATCACGAGGTTGCCCTTGTCCATGTGATAGATGGAGAGCATCTCCATCGGCGTGCCGCCAAAGATGGTCTCCTGCACGGCGCTGCCGCCGCCGGTGACGCGGAAGACCGAGTGCGCGGGCGGCATCCCTTTCATCATCGCCGGCCCGCGCCATTCGCCCGCGAGTTTCTTCAACGAGGCAAAGGCATCGGCGGCAGTGGTGGCGGCGTTTGCGCTGGCGGCGGTGATGGTGGCAATGGCGAGGGCGAGGAGAGTCTTCATGGGGCGGCGAAAATGGCGGGAGGCGTGGAAAGCTGCAAGGCTGGAGTGGCATTCGCGGGGTTCATTCTGCGTTGAGCGTTGGACGTTCAATGTTGAACGTTAAGCCCCGCGCAGCGGCCTTGCGATGTCACGACGCACATCTGCATTCGCACCGCGCCTGCGGCGGGCTCAACGTCCAACGGTAGCGCCGGTGGAGCGCGTCGCTCCGCGCGCGCTTCTTCCGGTCACAAACAGTCCTTGCAGTCCACGCCGAAACGCGCGCGGAGCGAGGCGTTCCACCGCACGGCTATAGATCCCGCGGCGCTATTTGATCTCCACGTTGATGCCGATGAGCTTCCACGCGAAATTTTCGGCCACGTATTTGAGGGTGAAATGCACCTTGTTCGGCTCGGTGGGATAGGCTCCGGCGAGGATGAGCACGCCGTCGGAATTGACGGACGGAGGCGTGTCAAAGGCGGGAGTGAGGCCTTGGATGGGGGCGAGATTGAGTTCCTTTTCCACGAAGCTGCGGAAGGCTTCGGCGAGCTGTTCGGCGGTGATCTGTTTCTGCCACACGATCGAGATGCCCTTGTGGAATTCCGCGAAGCTCTTTGCCTGGATGCCTTTGTTGAAAGTCATCAGCGAATCGAGAACGAGCGCCTTCAGCTCGGTGTCCGATGGCAGGGTGCGTCCGCGATTTTCCACCGCGGCTCCGGCCATCGGGGCGGAGAGGGAATACACGCGCCAGGTGCCGCTTTCCTTCATGAGATCCATGCGCAGCGGGATGGAGCCGCGGGACTTGGTGGTGACGGTGCCTTCGACGTGGCCCTGATCGTTTGTGAACCCGCGGGAACTCCACGAGGCGGAGGCAAAGTCCGTGAGGCCCAGATCCTTCACGGTCTTCTCAAATGCCTCCTGGGTCTGCTGCGCCCGCAGGCTCGGCGAGGTGCTCTGGTAGGCCTCGGGAATCTTGCCGCTCCCGAGCAGGGCGAGGAATTCATCACTGGCCTTCACGACGCCGCTCGTCATGCCGAAGACGAGCGCGATGATGACGGCGATGATGGCGACGACGGAAACGATTGCGATCAGACATCCTTTTTTCATGAGTAAAGAGCGAGCGGTGCGGAGTGAGGTGCCGCGGGTTTGAGGGCTTGAGTTTTCTTCGGCGAGAGATCCACTGAGAGCATCGGCAAAGGTGGATGTCACGAAAGACCGGAGCGTGCCATGCGCTATTTGATGCGGGGAGCGCGGCGGACAGAGCAGTCGCGGTGAAAACGTGGCTGTTGTGAATGAAGGTGCGGCGGCGGTGGAGCGCGTCGCTTCGCGCGCGCTTCTTCCGGTCGCAGGCAAGACTTGCAGTCCACGCCGAAATGCGCGCGGAGCGACGCGTTCCACCAGTCACTTTTCACCAGTCACCAGTCACGGCCCGCAAGCACACTGCGCGTGCCTTTTCAAATGGCCCGCTCCCCCGTCGGCGCTGCCGGGCTATTTCCCGATCTTCGGGCCTTCGCCGATTTCGTCGGCTCCGGGCATGTGGATTTCGCGGATCCAGATGTTGCGGAAGCGCATCGGGTTGTTGTGGTCCTGGAGCCTGAGCGGGCCTTTCTCGGGGTGTGCGGAATAGGTGCCGACCTGTTTGTGCGGGGTGCCGCCGATGAGGGCGGTGTGATTTTGCGTGACGACGCCGTTGTGGAGGACGGTGACGACGAGGGGCTTCACGAGCTTGCCTTCCGAGAAACGCGGGCCTTCGCAGAGGATGTCGTAGGTCTGCCACTGGCCGGGAGGGCGCGCGGCGTTCACGCGCGGGGGCATGTAGCCGTAGATGGCGGTGGCGCCGCCGTCGGCGTAGGTGGGGTTCTGGTAGCTGTCGAGGATCTGGATTTCGTAGCGGCCGAAAAGGAAGCAGCCGCTGTTGCCGCGGCCCTGGCTGTCGCCGACGGGCGGCGGGGTGGCGAATTCGAGGTGGAGCTGGAAGTCGGGACCAAACTCGTCCTTCGTGAAAATGTCGCCGGTCTTGGGCGCGACTTCGGCGTAGCCATTTTCGACCTTCCACTTCGCGTCCTCGCCCTTGGCATTTTTCCATTTTGAAAGATCCTTGCCGTCGAAAAGGACGACTGCGTCGCTCGGTGCGGTGCCGACTTTGTCCTGCGTGCTCGCTTCGCCGGGCGTGACGACCGTGGGCTGCGGGCGCTCGCCGTCGTGGACGTGCCATTTTGTGCCAGGGATGATCGGCGTATCCTGATAGCCGATCGGCTTTGCGAGTTTGTCCTCGGCAAATGCGAGGCTGGTGATGGCGATAAGTGCGGTGAGGATGCGCGGAGCGGTGGTCATGGTTTGGAGAGTGTGGAAGGTGAGCGCAGTGAGAGTCCGCCGCGAAGGAAAATCTTAGCAGGCTGTTTCAGAACGCGCGTAATCCCGATGTGGGAGACGGTTCGCCGGGGCGTCAGACTTTATGTGCAGGACGCCGGAAAGCCATGCGCCCCTCCCACTTCGGGGAAATTTCGGGGCGGAGTTGGAATTAGAATTGCTAGAATCACTCCCGCATTCACCGAAAACCAGCCATGCCCGCGAACCACGCCCAATTCCAGATGCGCTCCAGCAGCCGTGCGAGCCAATCGCTTTTCCAGAATCCAAACATGCAGGAGGTTCTGGCGTGATTCTCGGCGCAGACCGCCGAATCCTGCTGGTGGACGACAACCCGTCCATCCACACGGACTTCAAGAAAGTCCTGCTGGATTCGCAGGTGAAAAACCAGGTGCTCGATGATGCCGAGGCGATGCTTTTCGATGAAGCGCCGCAGCCGAAGCACCAGGCGGCGAAATTCACGATTGAATCCGCATTCCAAGGCCAGGAGGCGCTGGAAAAGGCTGGAAAAGGTGCTGGCGGCCATCGCCAAGGGCGAGCCGTTTGCGATGGCGTTTGTGGACGTGCGGATGCCTCCCGGATGGGACGGCATCGAGACGATCTCACGGCTCTGGGAGGTGGACCCGTCCCTTCAGATCGTGGTCTGCACGGCGTATTCGGATTATTCATGGGAGACGATGTCCGAGAAGCTCGGCGTGAGCGAGAACCTGGTGCTGTTGAAGAAGCCTTTCGACAACGTGGAGGTGCTGCAGATTGCGCACTCGCTGACGAAAAAATGGCTCGTGACCCGGCAGGCCGCGTGGCGGCTGAGCGAGCTCGAGGAGATGGTGGCGAAGCGGACCACCGAGCTGGAATCCGCAGGCGCCGAGATCGCGCTTTCCGAGGAACGCTTTTCGAAGGCATTTCGCAACAGCCCGATTCCGCAGGCCATCCAGTCGCTCCCGGCGCAGCGGTTTGTGGACGTGAATGACGCCTTTCTCACGATGACCGGCTTCACGCGCGAGGAAGTCACCGGCCACACGCCGCTCGAACTCGGGCTGTGCCTGGACTACGAGACGCGCTTTTTGAAATCTGCGAGCGAGGGAAAAGTCGTGCGCAACGTGGAGACGCAGATCGTCGGGCGCGACAAGGAGCTCCACACGGCACTCATCTCGCTCGAGCCGCTCACCGTCGCGGGCCAGCCGCACATCCTCATGATGGCGCAGGACATTTCCGACCGCCTTCACCTCGAGCACCAGCTCAGGCAGGTGCAGAAGATGGAGGCCGTCGGCCAGCTCGCCGCGGGAATCGCGCATGATTTCAACAATCTGCTCACGATCATTCAGGGCCACGCGAGCCTGCATCGCGGCGCGGCCGGAATGCCGCGCGAGGTCGCAAATTCGCTCGCGCAGATCAGCACCGCGGCCGAGTGCGCCGCGGATCTCACGCGGAAGCTGCTCACCTTCAGCCGCAGAAACATGGTGCGTCCGAAGGTGATCAAGCTCAACGACCTCATCAAGAAGCTCGGCGGGATGCTCCACCGGATGCTCGGGGAACGGGTCGAACTGGTGACGAAATTCACGCCGCAGCTCGCTTCGATTTTTGCCGACGCGACCAGTGTCGAGCAGGTGCTCATGAATCTCACGCTGAACGGCCGAGACGCGATGCCCGACGGCGGCACGATCACGATCAGCACGGCGAACGTGACCCTCGGCGAGGACGCCACATTGAACAACCCCGACGCGCGCCACGGCGACTACGTGTGCCTGAGCGTGACCGACACCGGCACCGGCATGGACGAGGCGACGCGCAACCGAATCTTCGAGCCGTTCTTCACGACGAAGGAACTCAACAAGGGAACCGGCATGGGCCTCGCCACGGTGTACGGCATCGTGAAGCAGCACGGAGGCTGGATCGAGGTGGGCACCGAACTCGGCAAGGGCAGCACCTTCCGCGTCCTCATCCCCTCGACGACCCGCACCGCCGCGCACCACAGCGAATCGCACCCCGAGTCCGTCGCAGCCGACGGCGACCACACGATCCTCGTCGTGGAAGATGACGCCGTCGTGCGTTCGCTCGTCGTCGAGGTGCTCACGAGCTACAACTACAAGGTCATCGAGGCCGAGAGCGGCGACGCAGCCATCAAACGCTGGCCGCAGTTCCGCGAGGAGGTGGACCTCCTGCTCACGGACATGGTCATGCCCGGGGAAGCAAACGGCCTCGCAGTCGCACGCCACTGCAAGTCGTCAAAGCCGGACCTCAAAGTCATCTACACGAGCGGCTACAGCAGCGAACTCTTCGGCAGCGACGTGCAGCTCGAAGACGGCGTGAACTACCTCCCGAAGCCGTACTTTTGCGGCAAGCTCACCGCCATCATCCGCAACGCGCTTGTCCATCGCACAGACGAGGAAGCGCTGCCGGTCGCGGTCTGATTTCGCGCCCTGCGAACAGTGCCCGCTCTTGAAGCTTGGTGTTGAGCGTTTGGCGTTTGAAGTTTGGCTCCGCGCAGCGGCCTCCCGGTTTCTGGATGCGCGTCCCGATCCGCACCGCGCCTGCGGCGGGCCAAACGCCAAACGCCAAACGCTCAACACCAAACGCCAAACAAAAAGCATGATAACCCGCGGCACCGAAAGCTGGAACGTCTGCGCTACGAAGCCGCTCGCGGATTTTTTCACTAAAGACACGCGGCGCACTTCGATTACCTTTGCCCGGACATGCGCCGAATTTTTGCCACGATCCTTTTTGCTGCCGCCGCACACGCCGCGCCCACGCGCGGCCAGGCGAATGCGCCCACGCGCGAGCAGGTGGATTTTTTCGAAAAGTCCGTGCGCCCGGTGCTCGCCGAGCACTGCTACAAATGCCACGGCGCGAAAAAGCAGAAGGGCGACCTGCGAATGGATTCGCGCGAGGCGCTGCTGAAGGGCACCGACACCGGCCCGGTCGTTTTCCCCGGTGATCCGGCGAAGGGCGCATTCATCAAGAGCATCCGCCACGAGTCGGATTACAGGATGCCGGAGAAAGCCCCGAAACTTTCCGATGCAACCATCGCCGCGCTCACCGAGTGGGTGAAGATGGGCCTGCCGTGGCCGGAGAACGACAAGGCCGCGCCGTCAAAGACCGAAATCGCGCGGGTGCACTGGGCCTTCCAGCCAATCCGCAAACCCGCCGTGCCCGCGGTGAAAGACACCACGCACTGGGCGCAGGGCGAGATCGATCGCCTCGTCCTCGCAAAGCTCGAAGCCGCGGGTCTCACGCCTTCGCCGATCGCCTCGCGGCACACGCTGATCCGCCGCGCGACCTTCGATCTCACGGGCCTCCCGCCGACGCCCGCCGAGGCTGCGGCTTTTGAAAATGATCCCTCCCCGACGCGCGACGCACTTGCAAAAGTCGTGGACCGCCTCCTCGCATCACCCGCGTACGGCGAACGCTGGGGCCGCCATTGGCTCGATGTCGCGCGCTACGCAGACGACCGCGGCTATCTCGTCAGCGGAGTGAGCCGCGAGTATCCGTTCGCGTGGACCTACCGCGACTGGGTCATCGCCTCGCTGAACGAGGACATGCCTTACGATCAATTTCTCACACGACAGATCGCCGCGGACCTCCCCGGCTCCGGCGCGAAGCCCGGCGACATCGCCGCGCTCGGCTTCCTCACGCTTGGCCGCAGATTCCTGAACAACACCAACGACATCATTGACGACCGGCTCGACGTGATCCTGCGGGGCACGATGTCGCTCACGATCGGCTGCGCACGCTGCCACGATCACAAGTTCGATCCCATCACCGCGAAGGACTACTACGCGCTCCACGGCGTGATGGCCTCGTGCGAGGAGGACGCCGATCCGGAAAAACTCCCGCTGCTGCCCGGCGGAAAGACGACGCCGGAATTTGAAAAAGCACGCGACGCAGTGACCGCGGAAATGCGCGACGCCGATCAGAAAATCGCCGACAAACTGAGCGCCACACTGCGCATCGCATCGGGACTTTCGATCTACTTTTCTGGCGACATCACCGAGTCGCTGACCACGAAGAACCGGCTCCCGCGCAAGATTCTCGACGACCGGAACAAGGTGAAGCTCAAGTTCGTGAAGCTCGAACTCGATCCCGGATCGGCACCGCGCGCGCACGTCCTTCGTGACCGGCCGCAGCCCGTGAAGCCGCACGTCTTCCTGCGTGGAAATCCGTCGCGCCCCGGTGAAGTCGTTGACCGCCGGTTCCCGTCGTTCCTCGGCGGCGACGCCGCGCCGTTCAGCAAGCAAAACAGCGGACGCCTCGATCTTGCGAAAGCGATCACCGCGCCCGCGAATCCGCTCACCGCGCGCGTGATCGCGAACCGCGTGTGGATGCACCACTTCGGCACCGGCCTCGCGGCGACGCCCGGCGACTTCGGCACGCGCACCGAGGCGCCCGTGCAGATGAACCTGCTCGACTGGCTCGCGACGAATCTCACCGAGCAGGGCTGGTCGCTGAAAAAATTGCACCGCACGATTTTGCTCAGCAGCACGTGGATGCAAGACTCCGTGCATCCCTCGGAGGGCGCGGCAGAAAATCCAAAATCCAAAATCCAAAATCCAAAATCTGCCGACCCGGAGAATCGTCTGCTGTGGCATCAAAACCGCAAGCGTCTCGAATGGGAAGCCGTCCACGACGCGCTGCTCGCCACCGCGGGAAATCTCGACGCAACGATCGGCGGACGCCCGGTGCAACTTTTCAAGGAACCCTTCCCGAAACGCCGCGCGGTGTACGCGTACATTGATCGCCAGAACCTCCCCGGCACGCTGCGCACGTTCGACTTCGCGAGCCCCGACCTCATGAACGCGCAACGCTCCACGACGAGCGTGCCGCAGCAGGCGCTCTACATGATGAACAGCCCGTTCGTCATCGCGCAGGCGGAGGCGCTCACCGACGCGCCCGATTTTTCCTCGACCTCACCCGAGGAACGCCAAGTGCAGATGCTCTACGAACGCGTGCTCGCACGAAAGGCCACGCCCGCCGAAGTGAAGACCGCGATCGAATATGTGAAGTCCGCCGAAGCCACGCCACGCACCGCACCCATCGCCGCGTGGCAGTACGGCTACGGCAATTTCGACGCCTCCACGCGCAAGGTCACGTTCACGCCGCTTCCGCACTGGACCGGCTTGCAGTGGCAGTGCAGCCCGAAGCTGCCCGACGCGAAGCTCGGCTGGGTTCACATCAACGCCGCGGGCGGACATCCCTCGCTG
>Ga0194061_1000273_pt1 | contig 31671 bp, 28 predicted proteins | sample SepL2221m_MetaG_FD_163423 | JGI IMG/M metagenome (GOLD analysis project Ga0194061, IMG submission 163423) | Anoxic zone freshwater microbial communities from boreal shield lake in IISD Experimental Lakes Area, Ontario, Canada - Sep2016-L224-21m | ecosystem: Environmental > Aquatic > Freshwater >... | reverse complement strand
TGAAGCTCTCGGGATCGACCCCCGCAGAAGTCATGAAGTTGAGGGCGCGACCGATCTCATTGGCCATCTGCTCATAGCGCTGGCCATAGCGTGGATCATTAGCGAAACCCTTGTTCCACTCATGAACCTGACGCAGATCCGCAAAACCACCTTGCGTAAAGGCGCGAACCAAATTGAGAGTGGCGGCCGATGTGTTGTAGACCTGAACCAAGCGCTGTGGATTGGGCTGGCGTGACTCTTGCGTAAATTCAATGTCATTGACCGCATCCCCGCGGTAGGCAGGAAGCGTTACGCCATCACGAGTCTCAAGATCATTACTACGTGGCTTGGCAAATTGTCCTGCCATGCGACCGACCTTGATGACGGGCAGCGATGAGGCATATTGCAATACCGCGGCCATCTGCAAAATTGTCTTGATTCGATTGCGGATTGAATCTGCCGTCGCCGAGGCAAAAGTTTCGGCACAATCCCCACCTTGCAACCAGAACGCGCGACCAGCTTGCGCATCCGCAACCTTCGCTTTGAGATTATCGCACTCACCAGCAAAGACCAGTGGTGGTAACTTCTTCAGCTCGGCCACGGCTTGTGCAACAGCAGCACCGTCAGGTCCACCTGGCCATTGCGGCTGTTGGGCCGCAACGAGTCCAGGGGTAAACAAAGTATCGAGGTTTGTCATGAGGGAAGCCTAGGGAGTTTAGAAGTCAACGCGACGACTAATTATCCGAAGAAGACCTCGGATTCCGCATAACGAGATAGGTCGACGAGTTTTAGCTCGCCCGTTGCAGACTCCAGCGGAACCATTTCAATCTTTGTTCCATGCAGGGCTGCCATCGTGCCCCAATTACCTTCGTGGGCCGCGGTGATTGCCGCTAGGCCAAAACGAGTCGAGAGGACGCGATCGAAAGCTGTGGGAGTTCCACCGCGTTGGATGTGTCCGAGGACGACGGTACGTGTTTCGTGGCCAGTCTTCGCTTCAATTTCAGCCGCGAGCCAGTCACCAATTCCGGATAACTTAACGTGCCCAAAGGCATCGAGAGTCTGATCTTTTACCTGCATATCGCCATCTTGTGGGATAGCGCCTTCGGCAATAACGATGATTGGTGCAAAGCCATCTGCGAAGCGGGAGTTAACCCAGGCCGCAACTTTCTCGGTCGAGAACTTCACTTCAGGAATCAGAACGGCGGCAGCGCCACCGGCGATGCCAGCATGCAGCGCGATCCAGCCTGCGTGACGGCCCATAACTTCAACCACGAGTGCGCGGTGATGAGACTGTGCAGTTGTGTGGAGGCGATCTATCGCTTCCATTGCAATATTTACCGAGGTATCAAAGCCAAATGTGAAGTCGGTGTTATTGAGATCGTTGTCGATCGTCTTGGGAACACCAATTACTTTTACTCCGAGAGCATCCAACTTAGTGGCAACGCCGAGGGTATCTTCTCCGCCGATTGCGATAAGCGCATCGATGCCGAGCTTTTCTAAATTCTCACGAATCTTCTCTACGCCGCCCTCAATCTTAAAAGGGTTGGTGCGTGATGAGCCGAGAATCGTTCCGCCCTTAGGCAATATCCCGCGCGTTGAGGCGAGGTCGAGCGTCATGGTGAGGCCTTCGAGTGGACCCTTCCAACCGTCGCGGAAGCCGACGAAGTCGTATCCGTACTCTTTAACACCTTTGCGAACTACCGCACGAATTACGCCATTGAGGCCGGGGCAATCTCCGCCGCCTGTAAGAACACCAAAACGCATCTCTAACTCCAGTACTTAGATCAAATCCTGATTAACGGGAGAATTGGCTCCCGTGGTGGTCAACGCTGACTAGCGCAGTCTACCCTTGCGCCATGGCCCTTATTGCAGGCGTGGATTCATCGACCCAATCCGTCAAAGTAGTGATTCGAGATACCCAAAGCGGTGCCTTGATTCGTGAAGGTCGTGCCCCTCACCCAGATGGGACCGAGGTCGATCCCGAGCGTTGGTGGAGCGCCTTGCAAGATGCCATTGCCATGGCAGGTGGCCTGGCCGATGTGAGTGCCATCTCAGTAGGCGGCCAGCAACATGGCCTAGTAGCCCTCAATAGCGCTGGAGAAATTTTGCGCCCCGCTCTCTTGTGGAACGACACCCGTTCTGCCGAGGCCGCCGCAGATCTCAACCGCGAAGCCGGGGGAAATCAAGCGATGGCAGATGCAACCGGTTCGGTCCTGGTGGCCTCATTTACCGCCAGCAAAGTGCGCTGGATGGCCGATCACGAACCAGAGCTCGCAGCGCAAATTGGGGCGATCGCGCTCCCCCATGATTGGTTGTCTTGGAAATTGCAAGGTGCAAGAGAATTCTCACAATTATTTACCGATCGCAGCGATGCCTCCGGCACCGGATATTTCAATCCCGTCTCTTCAAGTTATCGCAAAGATTTACTGGCGCTGGCGCTGAAAAGCGATCGCGAAATTTATCTACCGCGAATTGTTTCTAGCAATATTTTCGGTGGCGTCACCCCAGAAGGCGTAAAGATCGGCGCCGGAGCTGGAGACAATGCTGGCGCAGCGTTTGGCGTGCAAGCAGTCGCCGGAGATGTCGTCGTATCTCTGGGCACCAGCGGAACGGCATTCTCTGTATCTACTACTCCAACTCACGAAGCCACGGGAACTGTCGCAGGCTTTGCTGATCTCACCGGAAATTATTTGCCTCTTGTTTGCACGCTCAACGCTGCGCGCATTCTCGATGCTGCGGCGCGCATCTTGGGAGTCTCCTTCGATCGCCTCTCCGAATTGGCGCTCAATGCTCCAGCCGGCGCAAATGGTTTAACACTGCTCCCCTACTTTGAAGGTGAACGCACTCCTAACCGTCCGGATGCAACAGGCGTTTTTGCTGGAATGAACTTAAGTAATTCCAATCCTGAAAATATTGCTCGCGCGATGATTGAGGGAATGTTGGCTGGCCTGGCCGATGCTGTTGATGCGCTGGTTCAACAGGGCGTTGCAATCAATCGAATCTTTCTCGTTGGCGGAGCGGCCAAGAATCCCGCCGTCGGAGAGATTGCCTCCGCGCTCTTCGGGCGTGAAGTGATTATTCCGCCCGCTGGTGAATATGTAGCCGATGGCGCAGCGCGCCAAGCCGCGTGGGCGCTCCTTGGTGAAGCACCGGAGTGGAACTTAGGTAAGGTCACTCATGTGCAAACCAAGGCGACACCAGAGGTCATGGATAGATACCGCACCCTGCGCGATGCCACGGTTACCTGGTGAAACGCAGCAGTTGGATTAATTTCGGCCTAGCTGGGCTACTTTGGGGAGTTCCCTACCTGCTCATTCGTGTAGCGGTTGCACCCGGACAATTCACGCCGGCATTCGTTGTCTTCTCGCGCGTGGCAATTGGCGCGGCGCTCCTTATCCCCTACGCAATGCGGCGCGGTACTTTTAGGCCTGCACTCAAGCAGATCAAGTGGATCGCTGCATACGGAATTATTGAAATAGTCGGTCCCTGGGGATTTATAAGCCAGGCGGAGACAAAACTCAACTCGGGGCTCGCTGCACTTCTTATTGCAACCGTCGCCATTTGGGCCACTCTTCTCAACGGGGCGCTCGGCGATAAAACCGTATGGCACTCCTCTCGCCTCATCGGTCTTGCAGTTGGCTTCCTTGGAATCTGTTTAGTGGTCGGAATCGAAAGCCTGCAGGGCAAGGTAGATGCAGTAGCAATTCTTCTTCTCATACTTGCCGCAATGGCCTATGCAATCGCACCGACTTTAGTGCGCTATAAAATCCCCGAGCTGGATGGAGCGGCGGTCAACGGGATAGCGATGTTGATTGCAACATTGATGTATCTACCCTTTGCAATTTCGCAATGGCCCCACCATCATGTTCGCGCAAATTCTATTTACTCCCTCATCGCGCTCGGCATTTTCCCAACGGCGATAGCTTTCGTGGTCTTCTTCAAGATCTTGGCAGATATCGGCGCTGCTCGTGCTTCACTCGTCGCTTATATAAATACCGGCGTGGCCGTTCTTCTTGGAGTTATCGTTTTACACGAAAAATTAACTACAGGGATTTTGGTCGGCTTACCACTGGTAATGATCGGTTCGTACTACGCGAGCAGAAAGCCAGTTACTCGGTAAATCCCAATCGTGCCAGCGCCTTTGGATCGCGCTGCCACTCTTTGGATACCTTTACATGCAGCCCCAAATAACTCTTGCCATCCAGGAAGGTTTCGATTCCGGCACGAGCGCGCATGCCAATATCTTTCAAGCGACTTCCTTGTGGGCCGATGATGATCGACTTCTGGGAGTCGCGCTCCACGTGGATCGTGGCGTGAATATCGTAAAAGTTCTTACCTTCGCGCTTGCTCATCTCATCGATAGTCACCATGACCGAGTGGGGTAGCTCTTCATATAAATCTTGGATAGCTGCTTCGCGGATCAATTCGGTGATGTGCAATTCGGCAGCTTGATCGGTATCAATATCTTCGGGGTAAAGAGACGGGGATGCTGGCAGCGCCTTGACTAAGAGATCGAGTAACAAATCGGTCTGCTCTAGATTCTTAGCCGAGATTGGCACGATCTCATCGACAGTAATGCCGGTCTTGGCGATGAAATTAGAGACTTCAACGAGCTTGGCAATCAAATCATCATTCTTTGCGGTATCAACCTTTGTCACTGCGATATAAATGTGACGGATATGTCCCAACTGCTTGACGATGTACTCATCCCCAGCGCCGATCGCTTCATCAGCGGGTAGGCAGAGCAGCGCGGCATCCACAGATTCAAGGTTCTCTTGCACCATGGCGTTGAGGCGAGTGCCGAGCAAAGTCTTGGGTTTATGGATACCCGGGGTATCTACGAGGATCATCTGATAATCGGGACGAGAGATAATTCCGCGAATCGGATTACGTGTCGTGTTCGGGTGAGCCGAGGTAATTACAATCTTCTTGCCGACAAGAGCATTAACCAGAGTGGACTTGCCCACATTAGGGCGTCCAATTACCGCAACGAATCCGGCGCGGTGCTCTGTTGTCATAGGCGTAGTCTCCCATTAAACCTAGAGCGGGCCGACCAGTTCCATGAAGTCTGCTATCGACGTGACGATTTCGGCGGTCCTTTCACCGATCAAACGGTGGCAGCCATCGCTGGTGGGCGAAGTTACCGGGCCGGGAACGGCAAGGACGGGACGAAAGATCTCTGCGGCATCACGAGCGGTACGAAGCGAGCCACTCCTAAAGGCGGCTTCAACGACGATTGTCGCGCGCGAGATCGCTGCTATCAATCTATTGCGTGTGAGAAAGCGTGAAGGAATGGCGTGCACATTGGGTAGAACTTCAGAGAGAAGTAATCCGTTTTCAACAATTTCGCGAAAGAGTCGATCATTACCACTTGGAAAAACCGAGCTCACTCCCCCACCAAGAATCGCGACGGTCTCTCCTTCAGCAATAATTGCACCACGATGTGCAGCGCTATCGATACCGAACGCTCCGCCACTGACTACAGTCCAACCTCTATCGACCGCACCCGCCGCAAAGTCACCAGCTATCCGCACTCCATATTCGGTTGGATTACGAGTTCCCACAATGGAAAGAGAGAGATCCAGATTTCCCAGTGCGGCCCGAGCGCCGCGTCCAATAAGCGCTATGGGAGGTGCCTTGAGATCATCCAATCGAGATGGCCAATCCACATCACTTCGCGTGAGCAGAAAAGCTCCGGCATCTGCAACTTGCTGCTCTAACGCTTCGGCCTCGATCTTCGCGAGCGAGCCACTTAATTTGAAACCGCTCTTCTTGTAATCCGTGTAAGCACCATCTGAAATTCGTTCTACCAACTCTTGGGCACCGTAGCGAAGGTACTCAGAACTCCAATATTCATTTCCGCCTTCAAAGAGCGCTAGGAGAGCCAGGTGCGCACCGGCTGGTGTAACCCTCATGCTATTTCAACGCCTTGACGCAATTGAAAGGCGTTCTCAACTTCGGCCAATCCGGGAGTTGCAACTCCGTTTCGATCCGCGATGGTCCAGGCCAACCGCATTACCTTGTGATATCCCCGTGCACTCAAACGTTCATGGTCGAGTTCTGTATGTAAGAAGGCCATTCCCTCTCTTGTCGCGCGAAAGCGGGCTCGCAATTGGCTCGCTGGAATCTGCGAATTGGTGCTCCAGGAATCATTGTTGAATCTCTCGGCGGCTACAGCGCGGGCGGCAATGACGCGGGAGCGAACAACCTCGCTCGATTCACCGACTTGGCTAGCAGCCAACTCAGTTCGCGTCGGCACCTCGACGAAGGTTCGAATATCTATCCGATCCAACAGTGGTCCAGAGAGTCGTTGTAAATAACGCCGAATCTGCAGAGAACTGCAGATACATGCCCTCCCTTTTCCATTGAATCGTCCGCAGGGGCAAGGATTTGCGGCCAGCACTAATAGAAAATCTGCGGGAAAAGTGATGGTCCCAGTGGCTCTAGATATGGCAACCGAACCTGATTCGAGCGGTTGCCTGAGAGAATCGAGAACTCCCGGTTTACATTCAGGAGCTTCGTCGATGAAGAGCACTCCACCGTGAGCCATGGAGCAAGCACCGGGCTTGATGAGGTGTGCCCCACCGCCCACCATTGCCGTGGCGGTAGTTGTGTGGTGCGGAGATACAAAAGGTGGGGTTCGTGAATCAAGGTTTCTCTCACCTAGTGCGCCGCCTATCGAATGAATTGCCGCCACTTCAATAGCTTCTGCCTGCGACAGCGGCGGCATGATGGTTGGAATTCGTTCCGCCAACATCGTCTTACCTGTGCCGGGCGGTCCAATCAACAAGAGATGATGTCCACCAATTGCGGAGATTTCTAAAGCGAATCGCGCGCGCTTCTGACCAACGACTTCACTTAAATCGAGAGGGGATTGGCCAATTTCATTGGGCTCTTCATAGTCCACATCCGGGATTACCCCATCTGCAATGAAGGCGATAACTTCGCTCAAATGGGATACGCCTATCGCCTTAATTCCCACAAAACCCTTTGACTCCGCAGCATTCGCGAACGGCACTATGGCGGTCGTTATTCCACGCCCCGAAGCGGCTAATAAGGCGGGCAGGACTCCCCGAATCGGTTTGATTGCTCCATCGAGGGCGAGTTCACCGAGAAATATGTGATCTCCCATCTCTGGCACAGAGATCTGACCCTGCGCCATCAATAGCGCAATCGCAATCGGAAGGTCGAATCCAGATCCGCTCTTGTGTAACCATGCTGGTGAAAGAGAAACAGTGACTCGTTTATTGGGCCAGGCGGACCCAGAATTTTGCAGCGCCGCTCGCACGCGCTCTCTCGACTCTAGAAGCGCCGCATCTGGTAGTCCAAGCAAGGAGTACCCCGGTAATCCATCAGAGATATCTACTTCAATATCCACTATCTCGCCGCGCAATCCGACTAGAGCAATGCTTTTGACTCGCGCCAAAGTCATCAGAGCACGCCTGCACGATATTCAATGAGAGGTTTTAAGCCATCTCTAAAATGCACTGCTGCACAATCAATTCTGTAATCGGCGCCCCATTGATCGTGCATGGCAATCCAGGCGAGTGCCAATCTTTGCAGGCGGTGTGCTTTCTCGGGCCCAATGGCCTCTAGAGGATGTCCAAACTTGTCGCTCGTCCGACTCTTCACTTCGACAAATAACAATCTGCCATCCAACCTGGCAACGAGATCTATCTCGCCCTCTTTTATGCGCCAGTTCCTTGCAATGATCGCTGCACCTTGATCTTGTAAATACGAGGCGACGAGCGTCTCTCCATCAGCACCTATCTGCTTGGCTCGCTTTGTCATTAATGGAAAGTAGCGTGGTTACTTGCGAAGGGATTTCATTCAGAACACGGCTGTTGAGAAACTTCCCCTGTTAATTACGAGAGCGAAGTTATATTGGCAAAACTCTTGCGATGAATCTTCGAAATGCCCAACTCTTTTAGAGCCGCGGTATGCACTGCTGTTATGTATCCCTTATGGCGCGCAAAGCCATATCCAGGGTATTTAACATCCAACTCTCGCATGATGCGATCGCGATAGACCTTCGCCAGGATGGATGCGGCGCTGATGCTTAGAGCGACTTGGTCGCCTTTCCAGACCGCCAAATTTGGGATAGCGAGTCCTTCGATGGCGTATCCATCAGTGAGAACGTACTCCGGAACTATCGCGAGAGAATTGATGGCGCGCCGCATTCCTTCCAGGTTGGATTTATGAAGTCCGAGGCGGTCGATCTCTTCAGGTGAAATTTCGATAATGGAATAACTGAGGGCCTGATCGATGACAACTTCGTAGAGTTCCTCTCGAACCTTTTCAGTTAAGGCCTTGGAGTCGCGCACCCGCGAGAGCGCTGGAGAATCAGAATCTTTGAGGATAACTGCCGCGACTACGAGTGGGCCGGCACAGGGACCTCGCCCCGCTTCATCGACTCCAGCAATTCGCATAACTCCGCTGGTGCGCAGTGAGGCTTCAATGCCGGACATTGCGGCTACTTTTTAACCGGTACCTTTGAGAGGTCATGTGCGACCGATAAGAACTTGGTGTGATTAAGCGGCCAGACAACAAATTCCGCGCGCCCAACTACATCATTGAGTGGAACAAAACCTTTATGAACATCGTCGGTGTGGAAACGCGAATCTGCGCTCGCTCCGCGATGATCACCCATGACCCAGATGAATCCCTTGGGGACCGTTACATCAAATTTTGATTCACTCGGGGCATTACCCGGAAAGAGATAACTTTCGTTAATTGAAGCGCCATTTACTTGTAGACGACCCTTGGCATCACAGCAAACTATGTGATCGCCGCCTACTCCAACGGTGCGCTTCACTAAGTACTGGGTAGCTGGATCTGGCATCACGCCAACATCGACGAGCGCTCGCTTTAATTCGCGTGTGAAAACATCTCCTGTTGGAGGTGGAGGGGTTCCTAGCCATCCAGCAGGATCTTTGAAGACAACAACTTCACCACGGCGGATATCGCTAAACATCGCCGAGAATTTATTAACGGCGATCCGATCGCCAATTCCCAGGGTGTTCTGCATCGAACCTGACGGGACGTAAAAGAAATGCACGAAAAAGGTTTTAATTATCACGGCAACGATAAGCGCCGAAACTACAATAATCGGAACTTCTCGTAGCAGCGAACCCTTTTTGGGAAGGCGCATCTTAAGAATTATTAAGCTTGTTCGGCTGGTGTCTCAGACTCTGCAGCAACCTCTTCAACGACTGCTGGAGTTTCGACAACCGCTTCTACAACTGCTGGAGCTTCTACAACTGCTGGAGTTTCGACAACCGCTTCGATAACTACCTCTTCGATAACTACCTCTTCAACGATTACATCTTCAACAATGAACTCATTGTTAGCGCCACGACGCTCTTTAATCTTGGCAGCCTTACCGCGCAGATCGCGCAGGTAGTAAAGCTTGGCGCGACGGACATCTCCACGGCGGACCATTTCAAACTTTTCAATAACTGGGGTGTGCACTGGGAAGGTACGTTCTACTCCGACACCGTATGAAAGTTTACGGATTGTGAAAGTCTCGCGGACTCCGGCACCTTGACGGCGAATTACTACGCCTTGGAAGACCTGGATACGGCTCTTGGAACCTTCGATAACACGAACGTGGACCTTGATCTCATCGCCAGAGCGGAAGTTGATAATGCCCTTTTTGAGCGAGGCGGCATCAACCGCATCCAAAACGTTCATGGGTAATCCTTTGCTTAAATGACCTCAACTGAGGTAACTACTACGAAGGTCGTATCTTGCCACAGTCGGGCGAGGCTAGCCAATTTCGAGCGTGAGGATCCCATGGAGGACCGCTCCAGCGGCGATAACCATCTCTTCCCCCGCCGGGGAGCCATTGCGGCCGCTCACCAGAGCCCCCGCCTCGCGGGCTATGAGCCCGCCTGCCGCCAGATCCCACTCCTTGAGGCCACTTTCAAAATATCCATCCACCGCTCCGCTAGCGACATGGCAGAGATCAACCGCGGCCGCTCCATTTCTCCGAATATCGCGTACTCGCGGGATCAAAGCAGCGATGCGCTCGCCTTGTCTGACGCGTTCTGCCAGATCGTAAGAAAATCCCGTGGCGATCAATGAATCTTCCAAAAGTTCGGCCTTCGAACAGTGGATTGCGCGGTCGTTGAGAAACGCTCCTCCCCCTCGACTGGCACGCCACATGGAGTTGAGCGTGGGCGCATAAACGATTCCGACCAGAACTCCCTCATCATCCTTTGCCGCGATGCTGATGTTCCAGCCCGGCAAGTTATAAAAATAATTGACCGTTCCATCAATCGGGTCAATCACCCAGGTGATGCCGGATTGGGAGGCACGGTTAGCGCCCTCTTCTCCGATAATGCCATCATCGGGACGCGCTGCCAGAATTTCGCTCACTATCAACTTTTCGCTGGCATGATCCATATGTGTTGCAAAGTCGCGTGCGGAACTCTTCTCATTGATATCGAAGGTGTCTGGGCGGTTACTTAATAATTCGCCAGCGCGCTGTGCAATTCCCTCAGCGAGGATAAGTAGCTCCGCGACGAGCCCGGTCTGCGATTGCTGCTTCATGGATAGAATCTAGGTATGTTTTCACCGTATCGCAAACTCTTCGCGGTACCTGGGGCGCTCCGATTCTCCATCGCCGGTTCTATAGCCCGGCTACCAATCTCCATGACCCTGCTCTCGATCACCTTCGTGATTGTGCATGTAAAGCACTCCTATACCTTGGCAGGGACCGTCTCCACTGGCGCCGCCTTAATATCGACCGTCTTTAGCCCTACCTGGTCGCGTTATGCAGACCGACTCGGACAACGCAAGGTGCTGCGCTTTACCATCCCCTTCTACATCATCTTCGATCTCATCTTCCTAGTTGCGATAAGCAAGAACGCGCCGACGTATATCTGGATGAGCGCAATCTTCCTGGCTGAGATCTTTCTTCCCAATGTCGGAGGTCTAGTTCGCCGACGCTGGCTCTGGGTGCTCTCAGAAGATCGCGTCATGATAAATACCGCCTACTCCTATGAAGCGCTGATGGATGAGATTATTTTCATCATTGGACCCCTGGTCGCGTCATCAGCGGCAACATTCATTTCTCCCGCTGCTGGCATGATCATGGGTTTCTCTTTCATGGCTGTTGGTACAACCCTCTTCATCTCGCAACGTTCGACAGAGCCACCTCCCTTCAAGAAAGACGAGAGCGGGAAACACGGATTAGTTTTAGCGATGCCGGTCGTGCAAGCCGTATTCCTTCCATTTATATTTTTGGGTGCATTCTTCAGTTCAACGGGTCTAGCTGTAGTCGGGTACGCCCAGCAACATCACCATGCGGCATACACCGGCCTGGTTCTCGCGATCTGGGCAGCGGGTAGTGGAATCGCCGCAATATTTAACGGTTCGATTAAATGGCGGCTCAAAGATGCTTCGCGCTTTCGCATCAACTTGGGCGTGATCTTGGTTCTGTCGCTCCCCTTCTTCTTCATCCACTCCATGGTGATGCTCACGATTGCTCTCTTCCTCTCTGGAGTCGGCGTCGCACCGCTCATCGTCTCGGGATACAACGTCGCCGAAAAATCAGTTCCGCCAGAGAAAGTGACCGAGACGCTCTCCTGGGTGATTGCGGGTCTCTCGTTGGGAAGCGCCCTGCCGGGAACGCTGACGGGCCACATCATCGACTCACAGGGAGCGAGTAAGGCATTTATCGTCCCCGTCCTCTGCCTCATTCTGGGGAATTTGGCAACGGTGCCTTACCTACGAACCTGGCGTCGAATTTCAGATCACTAGGACCGCCCAAATATCCCAACCTTGCCCCCGCAGTTGTGGCACTCTTTGCCCGTGAGCGACTTACGGTTAATTGGACGATCAGATGATGGCAGCGAACTGGAGTTGCAATCAAAGGATGGCACAAACTTCAGCCTTCGCATCAGCGATCAACTTCGCTCTCTAGTGAACCAACCGCGCTTAGTCTCAATTTCCAATGAGGATGATCAGTCGGCGGTCACAGTAAAAGATGTGCAGGCACGCCTGCGTAGTGGCGAGAGCATCGACTCAATCGTACGTACCTCCGATTGGAGCGCCGAGAAGGTTGATAAATTCTCGGGCCCGATCTTGCAAGAGCGGGCATATGTCATCGGGTTAGCGCTCGCTGCACAATTGCGCAAAGAGAAGCACGCTCCAACACTTGCAGCGGCGACGATTTCGCAACTTGCTCCCCGCGGAGTAGATATGACGCTCGTCGAGTGGAATACCTGGCGCCTGCCAGATGGCACGTGGAACATCATTCTTTTTTACCCTACAAAGAACGGTGGAACCAGCGAAGCTAATTGGTCCTTTGATCTTGGTAATCGCAGTTTGGAAGCGCTCGATGACGGTGCAGCATGGATTGCTGGAGATGAGTTAGAGGCGCATCACGCAGCGCCATCTCATGGAATCGTTTACCCCGCCTCCTCCCCCGCGCCGCGTTTAGTTGCGGTCCGCGAAGAAGTTGATCAATCTGACCTTCCAGAACCGATAAAAATTTCTAGTCTAGATGCGATCATCAATAGCGGGCCCAGTCAGGCCGATAGCATCTCAGATGCTGAAAAGCGCGATGGAATTACCAAGCGTTTGAAGATCCCGTCATGGGACGACATTATGTTTGGTGGACCTAAAGGAACTTCAGAAGAGGAATAGCAGACTCCATCTCGGTGGCTCCCCCGTGATGCCCCACCATCGATGATTCCTGCGGAACGCGAGTTGGGTCGATCAAGATAACTTCATCGTGCGCTACCGCCATAAAATCGCCCATGCGATCAAAACTCTCCGGTGAAACAACGGCTCCGAATGTTTGGTTGGCAACCAACTCTTCTCGTGAATAGATTGTCGCGCGTTTGCCCAAATATTCGCGCCATTGTGCAATGGTCTCCGCGGCAGATCCTTCGGTCACATACATATGGCGAGCACGGGGCTCTCCACCGACAAGAGTTATGTTATCCATCAGATTATTATCTTGGCCTAGAACAATCTTCTCTCCCACGTTGACCATGCCATGGTCGGCTGTTACATAGAGATCAGTGTTCTTCGGCAAGCGAGCTATCAAAGTGGTTATAAGTTCTGCAATCTGCCCCAGCGCTAACAGCCATTTCTCACTGCCGACACCATCGTTATGGCCAGCGTGGTCCAGGGCATTGATGTACAGGTAAGTGAATGAGTAAGGCTCGGCGAGCGCCTCTACCGCAGCTTTAACCATCTCTTCGCTGCGATTAGCACCCACATATTTCGCGCCACGCAAGGCAGCTTGAGTGAATGCACTTCCTTCATAACGCTTTTCAGCGATATTCGTAACGGTAATTCCGTGTTGCATTCCACGCTCGAAAAGAGTGGGCACCTTCTGCCAGAAGAGTGGATCGACTCGCTCATCCCATTTAAGTGCATTAAGCAATCGTCCGGGAGTTCCTGAATTGGGTATGCGCACCGTGTATCCCAACATTCCGTGCACGCCCGGTAGTTCACCAGTACCTAAACTCGTCAGATTAGTAACCGTCGTCGAAGGAAAGTGCGATGCTAATTCGGATGTTGATTGCACCGCGGCAAATATTGGAAATTGTGATTTATAACGCTCGAACGACTTAGAACCCATGCCGTCGATAAGCAAGAGGCAAGTTCGTCGCGATTCGGCGAGCGCGAGTCGATTCTCGGTGCCCGGAAGCCCAAGGGTCGCAAAGATAGATTGCGACAGATCTGCCAGTCCAAAGCCCACATCCCCATCCTGCCGTAAATAGCGTGGCAAGATACGCGCCATGGCACGCACCCCTAAAGCCGTTCTCCCGAAAGCTGGAGAGAACCCCGGCAAGATCATCGATATCGATGTCTCGCAAGAGATGTCTGAGTCGTTTCTCGAATATGCATACTCGGTCATTTACTCCAGAGCCCTGCCCGATGCCCGCGATGGGCTGAAGCCGGTACAGCGCCGCATCTTGCATCAGATGTTTGAGATGGGACTGCGCCCCGATAAGGGACATGTGAAGTGCGCTCGAGTTGTCGGCGAGGTCATGGGTAAGTTGCACCCACACGGAGATGGCGCGATCTATGACGCTGCGGTCCGTTTAGCCCAGCCATTTACCACCCGCCTGCCCCTGATTGATGGCCACGGTAACTTCGGCTCGCTCGACGCCGGTCCAGCCGCCATGCGTTACACGGAAGCACGCCTCGCTCCAGCAGCAATGGCGATGGTCGATGAGGCCGATGAAGATACCGTTGATTTTGGCGGAAATTACGATGGCCAGCTCCTCGAACCGCTTGTGCTCCCCGCGGCATTCCCCAATCTCTTGGTCAATGGCGCTACTGGCATCGCAGTCGGTATGGCGACCAATATGCCCCCACACAATCTGGGTGAGGTGGTTGCCGCGGCAAAGCACTTGATTGATAACCCCAAGGCAACGCTCAAAGCCCTCATGAAATTTGTTCCCGCACCTGACTTTCCAACTGGCGGAGAAATTATCGGCTTGGAAGGCGTGGCAGACGCTTACGCCACTGGGCGCGGCTCCTTCAAAGTCCGAGCCACTGCGGTTATTGAAAAAGTCTCTTCGCGTAAGCAAGGAATTGTCATAACCGAATTTCCGTACAACATCGGACCCGAGAAGGTTGTGGAAAAGATCGCGGTCCTCGTTAAGGGAAAGAAGATCCTAGGAATTTCCGACATCATCGATCTCTCCGATGGCCAACAAGGCACCAAGGTTGTTATCGAGATCAAAAATGGTTACGAACCCGAGGATATCCTCGAGCAGCTATACAAGCTCACCCCCATGGAAGATCAGTTCTCGGTCAATGCAGTGGCCCTCGTCAACGGCAAACCGCTCACCCTAGGACTCAAAGAGCTGCTCCAAGTCTTTATCGACCACCGCATCGAAGTGGTTCGTCGCCGCTCCGAATTTCGCAAGGCAAAGGCCGAAGGTCGTTTAACGTTGGTTGATGGATTGCTAAAGGCAATTATCGATATCGACAAGGTCATCAAGATCATTCGTGGCTCCGAAGATGCACAAGTTGCCAAAGAGGCGCTTATGAAGGGATTCAAATTGAGCGACGAGCAAGCAACCTACATCTTGGATATGCCGCTGCGCCGCCTCACCAAGGTCAGCAAATTAGAACTTGAAACTGAACAGAAGCAGTTAAGCGAAGTTATCGCTGGACTCAAGAAGTTGCTCTCCAGCGAGGCAAATATTAAGACTCAGGTCTCCGCAGAATTAACAGCGGTTTCAAAGGCTTTTGCCACCCCTCGCCGTACACGCATTGGCGCTGAATAAATCTAATAATTAAGCGTCGATCCGATCGCGATCGATTTCGGCGCTCGAAATAAACTCTTTGCGGGGCGCAACTTCATTGCCCATGAGAAGTTCAAAGATCGCCTCTGCCGCCTTGGCATCCTTCATCGTTACTCGCCGTAGGGTGCGCTTCTCGGGGTCCATCGTGGTCTCACGAAGTTGGTCGGCATCCATCTCGCCCAGACCTTTGTAGCGCTGTACCGGCTCTTTCCAACGCTTTCCGTTCTTGGTCAGATCGGCCAATAATTTCTTCATCTCATCATCGGAGTAGGTGTAATACATCTCCCCGCGCTTGCCGCCGACGACATCAATGCGATGCAGTGGAGGAATAGCTGCAAATACTCGACCATCTTCAATCAACGGGCGCATATAGCGATAGACCAAGGTGAGCAAGAGGCAGCGAATATGAGCGCCGTCAACGTCGGCATCAGACATAAGGATGACGCGGCCATAGCGCGCATCATCGAGGGTAAAGGAAGCGCCGGAGCCAGCGCCAATAACTTGAATAATCGAAGCGCACTCATTGTTCTCAAGCATCTGTGATAGCGAGGCTTTCTGCACGTTCAAAATCTTTCCGCGAATGGGCAAGATCGCCTGGAATTCAGAGTTACGCGCTGCCTTGGTGGTGCCGAGGGCCGAGTCTCCCTCAACGATAAAGAGTTCGGTGCGACCAGTGTCATCAGAGCGACAGTCGGAGAGTTTCGTTGGAAGTGAACTATTTTCGAGCGCGCTCTTGCGACGCTGTAAATCTTTATGGGCGCGGGCCGAAATTCGAGTACGGGAAGCTGCGGCAACCTTCTCCATGATGGCGCGGGCGGTAGCCCTATCGATGCGCTTTGTTGATGCGAAATAATTCTTCAACTCATCGCCTACGACGCTAGCCACGATCTTAGTAGCGGCGGCAGTGCCAAGAACCTCTTTGGTCTGGCCCTCAAATTGTGGTTCGGACATGCGCACCGTAACGACCGCGGTCAGGCCTTCAAGAACATCATCTTTAATAACGTCGATCTCATTATTCTTGAGGGTCTTGCTTCCGCGTAACTCTTCATTGAACGCTTTAGTGATGGCGCGTTCAAAGCCCAAGGTATGAGTACCGCCCTTGGGAGTCGCAATAATATTTACAAAGGATGACATAGTGGTGTCGAAGGCATTACCCCACTGGAGAGCGATATCTACGCCCATGGTGCGATTGACCTCAGTTGGCATCATGTGCCCTTTATCGTCGAGCACTGGCACGGTCTCGGTGTACTCCCCGCTTCCAGTGAGGCGAATTACTTCGCCAACTGGTTCATCCGGGCGCAGGAAGGTACAAAATTCGGAGATCCCGCCCTTATGGAGGAATATCTCAATGCTCTTGGCTTTGCTGCGATTATCAGTAACGGTCAGTTGCAATCCGGGTACTAAATATGAGGTCTGACGGGCACGGGCATAAATATCTTCGATAGAAAGCTCTGCCTCTTTCAGGAAGATCTGCTTATCAGCCCACCACTTAGTGCGCGTTCCGGTGACCTTGGCCGGGACCTTTCCAATTATCCGTAAACCTGACTTCTCTTCAAAGGGAGCCTTCGGACCATCGCCATCAAATATTCCAGCGGTACCGCGTTGGAAAGACATCCAATAAATTTTTCCATCGCGATCTACTTCAACATCAAGGCGCGAAGCCAGGGCATTTACTACCGATGCACCAACTCCATGCAATCCACCAGAGGCGGCATATGAACCTCCGCCAAATTTTCCGCCAGCATGCAATTTAGTCATTACAACTTCAACACCGGTAAGTCCAGTCTTCGGCTCTTTATCAACGGGAATTCCACGACCGTTGTCATGAACTTCAACCGATCCATCTGCTTCTAAATTAATTTCAATCTTGGTGCAATGTCCGGCGAGAGCTTCATCTACTGAGTTATCAATAATCTCCCAGAGGCAATGCATGAGACCACGGGAATCAGTGGTGCCGATATACATTCCAGGACGCTTGCGAACAGCATCCAGACCTTCAAGGACCGCGAGATCTTTGGCGGTATAGCCGTTAGCGGTGGTGGAGGTCTTATCATCGGTGGCCATGGGCGCCAAGGTTATCGGGCTGATCTCAGAGAAATTGGGTATTGGGAGGGAAAAGAGGCAGTATTTTCTGTGAATTGAGATAAATAGGCGCAAGTTGCGCCGCAGAATTGAAAAGGGAATAAACTACCTATGCATTACTGTTCCACTACCGTCCGAAGAAGTTAGAGTAAAAGCAAGATTCACAGACAAGGAGCAGTCGATGACCGAACAGATGATCCTCGAACCTACCCCTCTCAATGCCGTTGACCGCTGCGATCGTTGTGGGGCTCAGGCTTATGTCCGTGCAACTTTGCTCAATGGTGGAGAGTTACTTTTCTGTGGCCACCACGCTAAAGAGTATTCCGCGGGGTTAAAGCCACTCGTAGCAAAGATTCAAGACGAGACTTCAAAGTTGGTTGAAACACCCGCCAGCGTCGAGTAATTTCACTGTTTTTAGCCGCTTAAAGGCCTACCATTTCCGCGCGTATTGAGCGGGAAAGAAGAGTTTTTCCACGACCGTTGAGACGGCATAGAGCCAATTCTCTTGATCCATGTGATTTGCAGTGAAGTCATCGACGGTCCGGCCCAAGGTATATGCCTGGAACATGACCGCTGCCGTGCGAGGTTGGAGCAGAGGATTGCCCAATCCCCTCGCCTGCAGGTCACGATAAAGGTCGGCAATGGTCTCGGTGAGGCGCTCCTGCTCGGCTCCGAGCGCAGCGGCCATTCTTGGGTTGTGCATCACCTTTGAGATCGCGGTGAGGCGCTCAATGCGAGCATCTGCTAGTTCAGGGGCTTGGAAGCTCTTGGATACCTCAGGGAGGCGATGAACCAACTGATCCCGAGTAGAGACCGAGGTAAACAACTCGGTTAAAACCTCGATAGAGGAATTTACATAACTGGAAAAGCGACGGACTTGAGCGAGCTCAAGGAGTTCGGCAAAATCTTGAAAGTGGTGATACAGGGAACCGCGCGATATACCGGAGATCTCTAAGACTCTCTCGCTGGTGATCTCATCCAAAGTTAAAGTGTTGAGTAGCGTTACAACTGTTTTGATTAACTCATCTTTAGTTGGATGAATACCAATTCTTGCCTCACGTGCTTGCGCAGTTGCTGTAACCATTTTTATAATCCTTATCTTGGTTGACGAAACATTTAGTAGCAAGAAAATTTAAGCAGGACCGCTTAAGTTGCCGAATGTAATGTCTAACTAACTTCAATACAAGGTATCTAGAGCGAATGTTGGATTATTAGTTGCAAAGTCATTTAGATAGTGCACTTTAAGTGGTTATATTCTTTTGAAACTCACGCTTGGTTCTCTTTATGTGAGCCATCGCAGAAAGGCTTCTCTTTTGATCTGCCACAGCCGCAGAGTTTGAAATCAGTTTTGCTCTCAATAATGTTGCCATCGCCATCAACAAAATCTGCGGTTCCGGTAAAACGAAGTGACCCACTAATCGGATTTCTAAATATTTTAGGATTGTCGCTCATGTATAAATTGAACTCCCGAAATTAATCTAAATAATCGCGAAGAACTTGTGAACGTGATGGATGGCGCAACTTTGACATCGTCTTGGATTCGATCTGACGAATGCGCTCGCGTGTTACGCCGTAGACCTTTCCAATTTCATCAAGTGTCTTAGGTTGTCCATCTGTTAATCCAAAGCGCATTGCAACCACGCCGGCTTCACGTTCAGATAAGGTATCGAGAACTGCGTGCAGTTGCTCTTGCAAAAGAGTAAAGGAGACCGCGTCGGCAGGAACGATAGCTTCAGAATCTTCGATGAGATCACCGAACTCTGAATCTCCCTCTTCGCCAAGTGGCGTGTGCAACGAAATAGGTTCGCGCCCATACTTCTGAACTTCTACGACCTTTTCAGGGGTCATATCGAGCTCTTTGGCGAGCTCTTCAGGGGTCGGTTCGCGACCGAGATCCTGCAACATCTGGCGTTGTACGCGGGCCAATTTATTAATTACTTCGACCATATGTACTGGAATACGAATTGTGCGCGCTTGGTCGGCCATAGCACGAGTAATAGCTTGGCGAATCCACCACGTCGCATATGTCGAGAACTTATAACCCTTGGTGTAATCAAACTTTTCTACAGCGCGGATAAGTCCCAAATTTCCCTCTTGAATAAGATCCAAGAAGAGCATGCCGCGGCCGGTGTAACGCTTTGCCAAAGAAACAACGAGGCGCAGGTTGGCTTCTAGCAAGTGGTTTTTAGCGCGACGTCCTTGAAGCACGAGCTGTTCGTATTCGCGCTTGAGTTTCTTATCCAACTTCTTATCGTGTGCCAGCTTCTCTTCTGCGAAGAGCCCTGCTTCAACTTGGAGTGAAAGTTCTACTTCCATCTCAGCATTGAGTAGAGGAACGCGTCCAATTAGCTTGAGGTAATCTTTAACGGGATCTGCTGTGGCACCCGCAGTTAATACTGTTTGCGCCGGCGCATCATCTTCTTCAGAGTCTTTGATAGTGAAGGCATTCTCTTCATTTTGAGATTCTTCAGCGACATTGACGACGCGAATCTCTGCCTTCTCTTCCTCTTCAGCCACGATCTCTTTAACTTCTTCAACAAGAGTTTCTAAATCTTCTAATTCAATCACTTCGAGTTCTACCTCTTCACCGTCAATCTTGGTGATGACTGGAGCCGTAGCTTTTGCAGCGCCCGCTTTGGGAGGATTTTTGAGGGCTTCTTCTGCGGCGCGGCGAGCAGCAAGCTCTGCCTTAGTTGGAAAACGATGAGCCGCTTTGCGCTCAGCCTTCGCGCGCTCTTCCGCTTCGCGCTGCAAGTTAAGCGCGGCTAACTCTGCCTTGGTTGGGAAACGATGTGGAGCGACGGCTGCCTTTTTCGCAACGACTTTCTTTGCAGGGGCCTTCTTCGCAACGGCTTTCTTCGCTACAACTTTCTGGGTTACGGCCTTTTTTGCTACCGCTTTTTTAGCGGGCGCTGCTTTCTTGGCCACTACCTTTTTTACGGCGCTCTTCTTAGCTGCACTGCTACTTGCTTGGTCGCCTTTTTTGGGCGCACGAATTACAGCCACGGAGCATCCTTTGGTTTACCTGGCCTAACTTTACTGACCAGTGGAATCGATAGCCATATTATAATTTGTCCACAGCCCTAAATGCACATCCAAGCGCCGAATTTAGGGGTCGATTTAACCTTTGAGCGCCTTTCGCAAGAGATCTCCCATAGATTCGACTTCAATCAGGAAGCCATCGTGGCCAAAGGGCGAGGAAATCATCTCCAAAGGGCGAGCCGAGGGCGTCAATTCAACGATCTCTTCCTGCAGGCGGAGCGGAAAGAGGCGATCGGTATCGATCGAAATCACCGAAACTGGCACGGAGATAGCGCTGAGCGCCGCCGCAACTCCCCCGCGCCCGCGGCCCACGTCGTGGGAATTCATTGCTTCGGTCAAAACGATGTAGGTGTTGGCATCAAATCTCTTGGCCAGTTTCTGGGCCTGGTGATCCAAGTAAGACTCGACGGCGTAGCGCCCCGTCTCATCGCCCTGCAATTCCCGCCCGAAGCGCACATCCATCTCTGATTCAGTCCGATAGGTCAGGTGGGCTATACGACGGGCAATGCCCATTCCCTCAATGGGTCCGATTTCCTGCTCGTAGTAGTCGCCATCGTTGAAGTATGGATCGCTCTTGATGGCGCGAATCTGAATAGAGGCCCCACCGATTTGATCACCGGTGGCAACAGCTGAAGATCCGATGGTGCAGATTGCCTCCACACGATCAGGATGGTCGATGGCCCACTCCAGCGAGCGCATGCCACCCAGCGAGGGGCCGACAGCGAGCGCATAACGCTTGATGCCGAGGAGGTCAGTCACTAGCAATTCAGCGGCGACCATATCGCGAATAGTCAGAACAGGAAAACGAGAGCCCCAGCGCTTTCCATCTGGAGCGATCGAGGAAGGACCAGTACTTCCTTGACATCCACCGATCACATTGGGACAGATGATGAAATATTTATCGGAATCCAACGGTAGACCGGGGCCAACTATTGAGGGCCACCAGCCAGGTACATCGGCCCATCCGGTGAGCGCATGGTTCACCAATATGGCGTTCGTGCGCTCCGCATTTAACTGCCCCCAGGTTTGGTAGGCGATGGTGATATCGGGAAGGACCTCACCCGATTCCAGCGTGAGGTCCCCAATCTTTATGAATTGGCGATCGCCCGGATCATGGCCCTCTAGCCAGGCACCCGTTACTGGACAATCACTCTCATTCATTTAATCATTTACTTCGCCGCGGCAAAGCCTCCGTCGAGATCGGCCTTGATGTCAATGATATTTTCCAGACCGACAGAGAGCCGAACCAATCCAGGAGTCACACCCGCGGTGAGCTGCTCTTCAACAGTGAGCTGCGAGTGGGTAGTTGAGGCCGGATGAATAACGAGTGATCTCACATCTCCAATGTTGGCTACATGTGAGTGCAACTGCAAGCCCTCGACAAACTTCTTTCCCGCTTCGATTCCGCCCTTAATTTCAAAGGAGATAACAGCGCCGGTGCCTTTCGGTGCATATTTCTTCGCAAGGTGGTTCCACGGGGAAGAGGCTAATTCAGCGTAATTGACGCTCTCTACCTGGGGATGAGCATCGAGATAAGCGGCCACTGCTCGTGCATTTTCGATGTGGCGTTCGATGCGAAGAGAGAGAGTTTCTAAGCCAATTGCCAATAACCATGCGTTAAAGGGACTCACAGCAGCGCCGGTATCGCGCAACAGGGTTAGTCGAATCTTGAAGATATATGAAAGGTTGGCACCAAAGGCCGAACCGACTCCCAAAGCCTGGGCATAAACCAAGCCATGGTAGGAAGGATCAGGCTCGTTAAAGCCGGGGAACTTCGCCTTTTGTAAGGCATAGTCGAAGTTTCCAGAGTCAACGATTGCGCCGACGATGGAATTACCGTGACCTGATAAGAACTTGGTTGCAGAGTGGATGACAACGTCGGCGCCATGTTCAATCGGACGAATCAGAAAAGGCGTTGCCACCGTGTTATCAACAATTAAAGGGAGGCCATTTTCATGAGCAACCTTTGCCACCGCGGCAATATCCAAAATGTCATTCTTGGGATTGGAGATCGTCTCTCCGAAGAAGGCCTTGGTATTGGGACGAACAGCTGCGCGCCAAGACTCTGGGTCGTCTGGATTATCAACGAATGTTACTTCGATTCCAAACTTGGGCAAGGTGTAGTGGAACAAGTTATAAGTTCCCCCGTAGAGGCTGGGAGAAGAAACAATGTGATCCCCCGCTTGCGCAACATTCAATACGGCATACGTTGTAGCGGCAGAACCAGAAGCAACGAGAAGTGCGGCGACTCCGCCTTCAAGTGCAGCGATCCGCTGCTCGACTGCATCTTGCGTTGGGTTCATAAGGCGGGTATAGATATTTCCCAACTCAGCTAAACCAAAGAGATCCGCAGCATGCTTGGTGTCGCGAAATACATAAGCGGTAGTTTGAAATAGGGGCAGCGCACGTGCGCCTGTCGATGGATCAGGGACCTGGCCGGCGTGAATTTGGCGAGTTTCGAAGCCCGCCTGCTCTGGTGAAAATGACATGAAATTCCTCCTAAGACGCTAGGGGGTGCAGAAATAAAAGGGGTTCACCCCAATTTATATATGACCCACGCTTGCTAATTGCACTGTGCAATTAACCTGGTCTTCACCCGGAGCACCCCACCGTGGTGGAGGGTTGCCGTCCAGTAAGCCGGGGCTAGAAACTGGAACTCGTGACCTGGCCAAATAATAAACAGGAGTTGGTCAGAAGACAAATCGAAGGGTTTTAAGCGGAGGGCGGTTTTTCGCGCCATCCAGATGTAATCGGCAGCCGGCGATCTTTGCCGAAGGCTCGCCGTGAGATCTTGGGTCCAGGCGGATACTGCCGCCTCTTGTATTCAGCTCGATCCACCATCTGAATGACTTTGGTCGCGAGTGCCACATCAAATCCAGCGGAAATTAGCCCTTGCAACCCGCCATCATTCTCTATGTAGATCGTTAATAGCTGATCGAGAACTTCGTAATCGGGAAGTGAGTCGCTGTCTTTCTGGTCTGGTCGCAACTCAGCACTTGGCTCTTTGGTAATCGAGTTGAGGGGAATCGGTTCGTGCTCTCCGCGCGCAACTGCAATCTTGTTGCGCCAACGGGCGATGGCCCAGACCTCGGATTTGAGCAGATCTTTGATGGGGGCATATCCCCCAACAGCATCGCCATAAAGAGTCGAATATCCAACGGCCAATTCAGATTTATTTCCGGTGGCGAGTACGAGATGGCCCTCTTGGTTCGACAATCCCATCAGGGTCGTGCCACGCACGCGGGCTTGCACATTCTCCTCCGCTATCCCAGTCAACCCGAGGCTATTGAGGAAACCATTTACCATCGCTTGGATTTCAATGACTCGATAATTGAGACCGATACGTTTTGCCGAATCCGCGGCATCGCTCAAAGAGTGGTCGGATGAATACTGACTAGGCATCGCAATTCCGAAGACCCGCTTAGCACCGACGGCATCGGCCGCGATTGCGGCGGTGACCGCTGAATCAATACCTCCAGAGAGCCCCAGGATGACGGAGGGAAATCCATTCTTCTTCACATAATCTCTTAAGCCCACGACAAGCGCTTGCCAGATTTCACCCTCAATTTCCAAACGCGGAGCGATGCCATGATTAATTTTTAGATAGCCGCCTACCCGCTCTTCGCTAATGATGAGATCGGGTTTGCTCGACAAAGCTTTTGCGTCAAGATCCACTACCAATAATCCATCATCGAATTGCGGAGCGCGCGCGATCAACTCGCCGGTCGCAGAAACCGCGATGCTATCCCCGTCAAAGACCAGATCATCTTGGCCGCCGGTCATATTTACATAGAGCAGCGGGGCGCCTATCTCGCGAGCGCGACGACGAACCAGCGCAGCCCGCACATCATCTTTATTTCTCTCAAAGGGGCTCCCGTTGGGAACTACAACTAATCCAACAGTTCGTGCCGCGAGTTCCGAGACTGGTCCCTTTTCGCGCCAGATATCTTCACAGATGGCAATTCCCACATCAATCCCATGCACGCGAATTACCAGGGATTTATCCCCGGGAAGAAAATTCCGATATTCATCAAAGACGCCGTAATTGGGAAGATGGTGTTTTATATAGGTGGCTAAAACTTGACCGTGGTAAATCACCGCAACCGCATTTTGTGGGCGGCGCGATGGGCTCTCATCGAGATAGCCCACGATGCTCACGAGATCGCCAAAGTCACCCAATTTGGTGGCGAGGGTGGCCAGCGCCGCTTTAGAGGCGAGGCGAAAGGTGGCGCGGTTGGCGAGATCTTCCACCGGGTATCCGGTCAGTACCATCTCTGGAAGTACCAGGAGATGTGCCCCCGCAGTCGTGGCCTTCTCTGCGTATTCCAAAATTAATTGTGAGTTGAGCCCGAGGGCGCCCACCGTGGGATTTACCTGTGCCAGAGCCACTCGAAGCTGACCTATGACCTGTGGGCTCATGAATAAATCCTACCTGCGGCACTACCAATGCGGGCTTATCGCTAGACTTATTACCAGCCGCGGACCAGAACTGGCAGCGAGCCTTAAGGGGAATTTATGTCTAACGCGCGTACCCGCCGTACCTCAATTGCAGACCTGGCCGCCATGAAAAGCCGCGGTGAAAAATGGTCGATGATTACAAGCTATGAAGAGATGACTGCTGCCATATTTGATGAGGCTGGAATCCCCGTTCTTCTCGTCGGCGATAGCGCCGGAAATAACTTTCTCGGGGAGGAGAACACCATCCCCGTGACTTTAGAAGAGATGATCATGCTCTCGCGAGCAGTTGTAAAGGGTTCTAAGCGCGCCATGGTTGTCGTCGACCTTCCCTTTGGAAGTTATGAGAAATCTCCTAAGCAGGCTCTGGAGAGTTCCACCCGACTCTTCAAAGAGGCGAAGGTTCATGCGGTCAAACTCGAGGGCGGAAAGAAAGTTGTTCCGCAGATTAAGAAGCTCATCGCGGCGGGTATCCCAGTGATGGGACATCTCGGTCTCACTCCGCAATCGGTCTACGCCCTCGGTGGTTTCAAGGTGCAAGGACGGGGCGATGATGCCGCCCGAATTATCAAGGATGCCAAAGCGCTACAGAGCGCCGGAGTCTTCTCCATCGTTCTAGAGATGGTCCCCGCCGAGCTCGCTGCCGAAATCTCCGCTGCCCTGGACATCTCGGTAATCGGAATCGGGGCGGGGCCGAATTGCGATGCTCAGGTAATCGTCTGGACCGATCTCATGGGCTTAACAGAGAACGCCCCAAAGTTTGCTAAGGCTTATAGGAACCTGCGAAGTGAAATCTCAGGCGGAGTTAAAGAGTGGATGGAAGATGTTGCATCGGGCAGATTCCCGGCCGATGAGCAGACCTTTCACTAGGCTCTGCCTATGGCGCGATTTGCAATTGATTTAACCCCGTTGCGCAAGAATAGAAATCTGCGCTATCTCTTTATCTCAGGTCTTATTACTCGCTTTGGCTCTGCCTTAACACTTGTGGCTCTCCCCTTCCAAATAAAGGAGTTGACCAACTCCTACATAGCAGTCGGCGCTATGGGCGCAGTAGAAATAGTTCCTCTCATCATCTTTGCCCTCTGGGGCGGAGTGCTCGCAGATTCGGTGGACCGCAAGAAGATGGTCTGGCGTTGTGAAGCAGGTGCTCTCCTCTGTTCGGCGGCGCTCCTGGGGAACTCTCTTCTCAGCCACCCACACCTCTTAGCGCTTTACATCGTCGCTGCCTGCTTTGCCGCAGTGGATGGTTTGCAAGGGCCAAGTTATACCGCGATGATCCCCAGGCTGGTAGATCATGAAGACCTGCCTGCAGCCATGGCCTTGATGGGGCTGCGCTGGCAATTTAGCGCGCTGATTGGCCCCGCCATTGCCGGTCTTATCATCGCGACCAGTGGAGTCAAAACAGCATTTGGAATCGACATCCTCACATACCTAATCTCGGTCGGATTCATGCTACGAATTTCATCTGTTCCACCCTTGAAGGAGGGCGCTGTTAAATCGGTAAGAGCCATGTTTGGTGGCTTGCAGTACGCCGCGTCTCGTAGAGATTTGGTCGGCACCTACATCATCGATCTCATCGCGATGTTCTTCGCCATGCCAAATGCTCTCTTCCCCTTCTGGGCCGATCAAATCCACTCCCGCTGGGCTCTGGGCTTCTTCTACTCCGTGGGCATTCTCGGCTCAATAGTGGTCACTGCAACAAGTGGATGGACCAAAAACTTTACTAGGCACGGTCGTGCTATCACGATCGCCGCAATTGGTTGGGGCGTGTGCATCGCGCTGGCAGGAGTTTCCAACTCTCTCTGGTTGGTTCTGCTCTTTCTCGGTCTCGCCGGGGCATCTGACCAAGTCAGCGCCCTCTGCCGCAACAATTTGTGGAATCAGACCATCGATGATGAGTATCGCGGGCGCCTGGCCGGACTCGAACAGCTTTCATATACTGTCGGACCACTGGGCGGACAGTTACGCGCCGGTACAACTGCTGCTGCGACCTCACTTCGCACCTCAGTCATCTCTGGCGGGCTTTTATGCATCGGATTGGTCACTTTAGCGGCGGCGAAACTGCCTGAATTTCGCAATTTTGATTTGAAAACCAATACATATGCGATGGAGCAGAGAGCGAAGAAGAACAAAGCGCCAGATATTGATTAAAAATTTCTTTAAAAAAGTCGAAAAGGCATAAAAAACGAAAAAAGATTGTTGCGACACGCACTCACTTTTATAGCGAAAATAGTGGCTTCTTAGTGCAATTACTGTCACGATTCTCCTTGAACAGGTTCGGTGACGGATCGAACCATTCTGATAGGAGATGTACATGGCTGCAGCTAAGAAAACTGCTCCAAAGCGTCGCAAGAAGGCAGCTGCTAAGGCAGCTCCAGCTCCAAAGCGTCGTAAGAAGGCCGCTGCTAAGAAGGCAGCTCCAGCAAAGAAGGTCGCTCCAAAGCGCCGTAAAAAGGCAGCTGCTAAGCCAGCTGTTAAGAAGGCTGCTCCAAAGCGTCGTAAGAAGGCTGCCGCAAAGCCAGCTGCTAAGAAGGCCGCTGCTAAGCCTCGCAAGAAGGCCGCTGCCAAGAAGGTAGCAAAGCCTGCTGCCAAGAAGGTAGCAAAGCCTCGCAAGAAGGCTGCTGCTAAGAAAGTTGCTGCTAAGCCACGTAAGAAGGCTGCTGCAAAGAAGTAAATCCCCATTGAAAAACCCCGCCACTTTTAGTGGCGGGGTTTTTTATTTCTCAAAGCACTTCTTAGAAATTACTCTCTGCAATTACTTTCAAATTGTTCGCGCATCTTGGTACTGACCCGCTCAAATATACGGGCTAAATCTTCCTGATCCTTGACCGTGAGGTGGTCGATGAAGCGAGAGCGAATACTTGAGACATGATCCGGGGCGGCTTTTACAATCGCCTTCCAGCCCTTCTCGGTCATGATGGCGAATTGACCGCGCTTATCAATAGAACAGACTTCGCGACGGACCCAGCCGGCTTTTTCCATAACCTTCATGCGGTGCGATAGCCGCGACTTAGAGATCATGGCACTTTCGGCGAGTTCGCTCATGCGGATCTGGCGATCGGGGGCTTCGCTGAGATGAACCAGGATTTCATAATCTGACATCGATAACTCGTGGGGCGAGAGGTCGCCCTCCATGGCATCCCAAAGACGGCGAGAGGCGACGATATAGGAGCGCCAGGCTTTGAGCTCTTTAGGTGAGAGCCACTTGGGCTCTATCTTCTTGACGGGCATGGCTTAATGTTACTTTGAAAACGATATTGTTGAAAGGTCAATTACTTTCGGGTCGCAAATTCATAATTGCGCCTATTAGGCTTACTCCATGAGCAGAGGCAATGAGCTTTCCAGCGGAATCCTGCACGATCACTTCGATACCCAGGTCTCCCCCAAAGATGACTTCTATCGCTATGTGAATGGCGGGTGGCTGAAGAAATTCGAGATTCCGGCAGACCGCTCCAGTTATGGATCCTTCACGGTCCTTCGCGAAAAGAGCGAGGCGCAAGTCCGTCAGATCATTGAAGACCTCTCGCTGACGACCGCGGTGGCTGGCAGCAACGCCCAAAAAATTGGCGATCTATTTCGCTCGTTTATGGATGAGGATCGCGTGGAGGCACTGGGAATCTCACCTATAGCCGCCGACATTAAACGAACTCTCTCGATCGACACCGCCGGCGACTTACTCGAAGTAATGGGAGCGCTAGAAGCACGTGGCATCGGAGGACTTTTTTATATTGGCGTTGAAGTCGATGCGCACGACAACAACCGCTATGTCGTCTACATGGCGCAAGGCGGAATCAGTTTGCCCGATGAGGCTTATTACCGCGAAGAGGAATACGCCCCTATCCGCGCGGCTTTCCTAATCCATGCCACGAAAATGTTCGAACTAGCCGGTGTTCCGGATGCGGCATCTCACGCCCAGAGAGTCCTCGCTCTAGAAACCAAGATCGCCGCTAACCATTTTGATCAGGTCAAAGATCGCGATATGAATTTGATTCTAAATACTTATAACTTCGTGGGTCTCACCGAACTTACACCGGGGTTCGACTGGGATCTCTGGATGAAATCCGCTCAAGTGCCGCAACGCGTCATGGAAGATCTCATCGTCCAACAACCTTCCCACTTCGCCGGCGTAGCAGAACTGCTCCGTCAATTCGATCGCGACTCCTGGCGGTCCTGGCTCACCTGGCATTTAATCTCTGGATGCGCGGCCTACCTCTCTCAGGCCTTTGTCGAAGAGAACTTTAATTTTTACGGCCGAACCCTCTCTGGCACTCCCGAGCTACGCGAGCGTTGGAAGCGCGGCGTCTCGCTCGTTGAAGGGTCACTCGGAGAAGCGATTGGCCAGGAATACGTTGCTCGCCATTTCCCACCTGCCGCCAAAGAGCGGATGGTCCAACTAGTCGAAAACTTAATCGAGGCTTACCGCAGAGATATCTCAAAGTTGCCATGGATGAGCGATGTCACCAAGGTTAAGGCGCTGGAAAAACTAAATAAGTTCACTCCTAAAATTGGCTACCCCGATAAGTGGCGCGATTATTCCAAGTTAACGATCATCGCCGACGATTTGATCGCCAACCTGGAAGCGGTGACGAAATTCGGGCAAGATTATGAGTTTGCAAAGATCGGCGCCCCCATAGATCGCCAGGAGTGGGGTATGACGCCGCAAACGGTCAATGCCTACTACCACCCGCTCTACAACGAAATCGTCTTCCCAGCGGCAATTCTGCAACCCCCCTTTTTTAATCTCGGGGCGGATGATGCGGTGAACTATGGCGCCATCGGCGCGGTCATTGGCCATGAAATTGGCCATGGTTTCGATGATCAGGGTTCGAAATTTGATGGAGACGGGAACCTCAACAATTGGTGGAGTACCGAGGACCGCAGCAAGTTCGAAGACCGCACCAAGAAACTCATCGACCAGTACGAAGCCCTACATCCAACCGATGCTCCAGAGGTCCACGTGAATGGAGCCCTCACAATCGGCGAGAACATCGGTGATCTGGGTGGGGCTTGTGTTGCTTACGAGGCCTACCAAATCTCCTTAGAAGGCGCTGTAGCGCCCGTTTTGGAGGGTCTGAGCGGTGCGCAACGCTTCTTTATTGGTTATGCGCAGAGTTGGAACGCGAAAACGCGTCCCGAGGAGATCAAACGCCAGATTGCAACCGACCCGCACTCCCCTGGAGAATTTCGCTGCAATCAGATTCTAAAAAATCTCCCAGAATTCTATGAAGCCTTCGATATCACGGAGGGTGACCCACTCTGGTTACCAGAATCAGAGCGCGTCCGAATCTGGTAACTCTGCAACAAGCCTTACTTGGCGGCTAAACGCGCCTCGCGACGTAACTTCTGCTCCGCAGGATCTGGAACCGGTACCGCACCAATCAGGCGCTGGGTATAAGGATCCTTGGGGTGCTTGAGAATCTCGTCTCTAGTACCGACTTCGACCAACTTGCCATTCTGCATGACGGCGATGCGGTGGGAAAGGATGTCGACAACTGCAAGATCATGGCTGATGAAGAGACAAGCAAATTTCAACTGCTCTTGCAACTCCTGCAGCAATTCAAGGAAACGAGCCTGCACCGATACATCGAGTGCGGATGTTGGTTCATCTGCAATCAAAATGTGCGGAGTGAGGGCCAAGGCGCGGGCGATTCCTACGCGTTGACGTTGTCCACCGGAAAGCTCGTGCGGATAACGGTTGCGATAGCTGCGTGGCAGTTCAACGCTGGCCAAGAGATCTTCAACTCTCTTATCTAGCTCTTTATCTTTGGCAATCTTGGCGAGGAAAAGTGGCTCTCCAATACTCTCCCCAATTGGCAAGCGCGGATTGAGCGAACTGGCAGGATCTTGAAAGACGATTCCGGTACTCTGCCGTATTTTGCGCAGATCTTTCTGCGAAGCCCCGCTAATATCTTGCCCAACAACCTCTAGGTGACCCGACTTAATGGGTAGCAAACCGATTGAAGCGCGACCCACTGTCGTCTTACCCGATCCCGATTCTCCGACTAGCCCAACAATTTCACCCGGATAAATCTCGAGTGAAAAATCTTCAACAGCTACGAATGCCGGTATTCGGCCGTGCTTTGGATACTCGATTGTTACATTTGTAAGTTTGAGAACAGGTTGCTTTGCAGCCTGACTTGGCTCCAGCAAACGCATGGACGTACTTCCGAGCATCGGCACCGCAGCGAGCAATTGTTGTGTATATGGATGAGTTGGCCGATTAAAGATCTGATCAGCGGTGCCCTGTTCAACAGTAAGGCCGCTTTGCATAACCATGATGTCATCAGCCATGTCGGCGACAACGCCCATGTCGTGGGTAATCAACAGGATTCCGGAATTTAATCGAGTGCGCAGGCCGCGCATCAAATCCAAAATTTCTGCCTGAACAGTTACATCCAGGGCGGTTGTTGGTTCATCTGCAATAAGAAGAGCAGGATCGCAGGCCAAGGCTTGGGCGATCATTGCTCGCTGGCGCTGGCCACCAGAGAGTTGATGCGGATATTTATCAACCGAACGCTCTGGATCAGGGATTTCCACCAATTTGAGCAACTCTATGGCGCGTTCTTTTGCCTCATTTGGGCCGATATCGAAGTGGTTGCGTAAGGTCTCCATGATCTGAAAACCAATCGTGTAAACCGGGTTCAACGCCGTCATAGGCTCTTGGAAGATGTAAGCGACTTCCTTGCCGCGGTACTTTTGCAGCATCTGAGTGGATGCGCCAAGAACTTCTTGCTCCTTCACCTTGATACTGCCGGTAACGCGGGCATTTGTAGCAAGGAGGCTCATTACAGCCATTGCAACCGTTGATTTCCCTGATCCTGACTCGCCAACT